>FRDC01001087.1_pt2 | contig 98407 bp, 101 predicted proteins | sample 1106171 | NCBI WGS metagenome assembly FRDC01 (sample SAMEA3930566, study PRJEB13176) | freshwater metagenome | biome: Drinking water system; feature: drinking water; material: water | place: Singapore | collected 2014-12-20
CATTCCGTGTGTTTAGCGTGGTGGTGACGCCATCAGCCTTGGCTGCCGGCACGGCCAGTGCGATGAAAGCAGCGGTCGCGAGAAGAAGAAGGGGCGAACGGTTCAGGCGCAGCATGGCTTACTCCGGTTGAGGTTCGCCGTCCTTTTGATCGGAATCGGCGAGGGTAGGGTCAGTGCCTTGATTATCCGCACCTTTCGGTGGACCAAGCAAGGCTGGAAGGAAAACATAGACTGTAAGCAAGGTATATAACAAGCAGATGGTTAACAATTTCCCCATTGTCGCAGTCCCCGGGTGTGGGGAAAGCGCGAGGCTGCCAAAGGACACAAGGGTGGTTGCGGCGGAAAAAAGCACAGCACGGGCCATGGGAGAGGATAGCGGATCAGCGCGTCCTTCCCGGTGGTGGGCAACAAAATAAATAGAAAAGGAAACGCCAATTCCCAAAAGAAGCGGCAGGGCAATAATGTTTGCGAAATTCAATGGAATACCAAGCGCGGTTAAGGTGCCAAGCGAAAGAATCGCCGCGACAAAAAGTGGCAAGAGAACCGCAAGCGTATCGAAGCCTTTGCGCAGGAAACTAAGGACCAGAAGGGTGATGACGCTTAGGGCGAGAATGGCGGCGAGGGTGAAGGCATCGACGACCGTACGGGCGACTTCGCGGATGGCAACGGTTGCCCCCGTCGCGGCGGGGGCGATGTTCTGGACGGTGGTTACAAAATTCTTGAGCTGTTCCGGATCGCGCATGTCGCCTTTGGGATAGACTTCGAGGCGGGCGAGGCCGTTTGTGGCGATCCAGTCTTCGCGCAAGAAGGCCGGCAGGTTTTGCGCGGTGATTTCCTGCGCCGTTAAAAGTTTACGCACCGTGTCGATTTTTTCCAAAAGCGGCGCGACCAGGTCGGTTTCCACGCCTTTCATCAATTCTTCGTTGTTGCGCCCGACCACCCGTTCAAGCGCGCGCGCGAGGCGTTCCGCTTCCGGCGGCCCAAAAGAAATATCACGCAGACGGCCGACCGTTTCGGCGAGGATTGCGCGGATGGTCAAAAGATCAGCGGGCGGCGCCTTCACCCCGGGATCGAGGGTGGGGAGAAGGATCATGCCCGCTTCATCCAAAAGCGCGAGTTTGCTTTCCTGATCTTTGGGGACAAAGCTTTGCAGGCTGCGGACTTCGCGAATTTCTGGACGTTCTTCAAGGGCGCGGGCGAATTCGCGCGCTTCGTCCAGGCCGCCCGTCAGTATGTTGATGGTGTAGGGCGTGGTTTCCGGATCCTTCATCAGATCGAAAAGTGTTTGCACGGATTCTTTTTTGGGGTCTTTCAAGTTGATGGGGTCGCCATCAAAACGCAGGCTCGTGCAAGCGACACCGGCTGCCATCACCGCAACGCCAAAGACGGCGAGCACCAGGCGCCGGTGCGAAAAGATCCAGCGTTCGAGGGGTTTCGCCCAAGCATAGCCCAGCCCCGCCTTTTCGGCCGTGGGGGAAGCAAGGGTGAGCAGAGCCGGAAGCAAAGTCAGGTTCAAGAATAGCGCGAGCAGGATCCCAACGCCTGCGATGACGCCCAATTGCGCCACCCCCGTATAATCTGATGGGCCAAAGGCAAAGAAGCCCGCCGACACCGTGATCGCCGCGATGCAGAGCGGCAAAGCGACTTCGTGCGTTGCGCCTTTGATGCTGGCGCCCATGTCATCGGGGGTCAGGTGACGGTGTTCGCGCAACCGCGTGCCGTATTGGATGCCAAAATCGACGGCAATACCGATGAAGAGAACGGCGAAAGCCACCGAAATCATGTTGAGGGTCTTAAAGGCGAGAAGGCCAAAAGCCGTGGTGGCCAATAATCCGACAAGAAGGGTGAGCGTGATCGGCACAATGACCCGGAGCGACCGCAACCCCAAGAAAAGCAAAAACAAGACCAGCACAAAGGTGGCCACGGTGGTCCAGCCGGCACTGTCCTTGATGCTTTCGAATTCGTCGTCGGTAAGGGGCACATCGCCCGTCAACCGGACGTTAAAGCCCTTGGCGGCGGTGAGGCCGAGGTTCGTTGCGGTTTCGCGGACAAAGGCCGACGCCTTGCGGCCAGGCGTTAAATCGTGAAAGTCCAAAACCGGTTGGGTGATGACAAACCGGCGGCTCGTTAAAAAACCATCGCCACTGCTGATGATTTCGTCCCAGGCCATGGGTTGCGGCTTGCCGTTAAGGCGGGCATCGATGGTTTCCGCGATTTTGTCCAAGGCTGACGCGATTTGCTTATATTGAAATTCGCCGGCCGCGAGGCCCTCAAGCGCGCGGTTCATCGCTTTAAACAATCCTTGCAGCGAAGGGTCGGCCGCAATGCTGCCCAGCACGGGTTGGGCGGCAATCAAATCTTCGGTGATTTTAGTGACGTCATCGACCGACAGGTACAAAAGTCCGTTTTGTTCAAAATATTCTTCACTGCCGGGCACGCGCACGTCCTTGAATTGCGACGTGTCGGCGCGCAAGGCGTTGCCGAGTGCGTTCGCCGCCTTTGCCGTGCGGTCGCGATCTGGCCCATCGATGACGATGACGAGGCGCCGGTCAAATTGGGGGAATGCCTTGCTGTAGGCGATTTCGGCTTGCCGCCAGGGCAAGTCGCGGTTCATCAGGTTCGCCACGTTGGAATCGAGCTTGATCGTTGAGGCGACAAATAAGCCCAAGCCGATGGCAAGTGCGGTTGCCACCCCGACGATCGGCAGAGCGAAACGCTGACACGCCGCCGTGAGGTGAACCGCAAGCTCGCGCAGCATTAATCGGCCCATGCCCTAATCTCGAAAGGGATCTTCATGGCCCATCTGTTCCGGCACGGGCACGCCAGGGGCGTTTTTATAGACCCCCACACAGGGCGAGGATTTGACGTGACGGATGCCTTTATAGGATGTGAGGTTTTGCATCAGGAAGCGCTGGTAACTGTCCCAATCTTTGGCCACGATTTTGATGAGGAAATCGAAATCGCCGGTGAGCGCGTAGATTTCCCGAACTTCCGGCAAAATGGCGACATGTTCGCGGAATTTGATAAGGTCGGCTTCGCCATGGGTTTCGAGGCTGACTTGCGCAAAGACCATGAGGCCATAGCCAAGCTTGTCTGCCGCCAGCACGGCGTGATAACCCTTGATGTAGCCGGCATCTTCGAGGGCGCGGACACGGCGAAGACAGGGCGGCGCCGAAATGCCCGCCCGGTTCGCGAGTTCGACGTTGGTCATGCGACCGTCCGTTTGCAATTCGGACAGGATGCGACAATCAATCTGGTCCAGTTTGATGCGTTTCATGGCTTTCGCGGGCTCGGGTTTTCAAGGATAGTCAGGGAGTGATTTTGAACCCATCTTATAATCTTATTGCCGGTATAGCGCCGGTTGCGCAGCAATCCAAGCCTGAGTTTTCAAGAGATCTCTTGGAGCGGCTTTCGTGCTGGGTGATCAGTGATGGCAAGGCCGGCATGGAAAATCAATGCCTTGGACTTGCCGAAAGGCTTGGATTACAGCCAGAAATCAAAAGAGTGCAGCTGCGAAGCCCCTGGCGGGAATTGTCCCCCTGGATGCGGATGGGGCAAAGCCATGCACTGTCGCGCAAGGGCGATCCGCTTTCTGCGCCTTGGCCGGACCTGATCATCGCCACCGGACGGGCGAGCGTTGCGACTTCCCTTTGGGTCAAGAAGAAAAGCGGCGGCCGCACTTTATGCGTACAAATTCAAAATCCGGTCGTGGGGCTTTCGCGCTTTGATCTTGTGGTGATGCCGGAACATGACGGGATCAGCGGGCCGAACGTGGTGGCAACCCGTGGCGGGCTACACCGCGTTACGCCAGAATTTTTGGCGAAGGAAGCGGAGCGTTGGGCGCCACTTGTTGATCATTTGCCGGTTCCGCGTCTCGCGGTTTTGGTCGGCGGCAGCAATGGTGCGTATCAATTGACACCGCGCGAGATGGTGCGGTTGACGGTTTCGCTTGCGGCGCTCGCGAAGGAAAAAAAGATGGGGTTGATGGTCACGCCTTCGCGGCGAACGGGGGAGGCCAATCTCGCCATTCTGCAGGCGGGCCTGCATGATTGTTCGGCGGTGATTTGGGATGGGCAGGGGGATAATCCTTATTACGGATTTTTGGGACTTGCGGATGCCTTTGTCGTGACGTGCGACAGCGTCAACATGGTCTCGGAAGCCGCATCGACTGGAAAGCCCTTGCACGTTGTGCATTTGCCGGGCGGATCGGCGAAATTCACTGCTTTTCATCAAGCGATGGAAAGGGATGGGTATTGCCGTCCCTTTGCCGGAAAGATTGAAGAATGGCGTTATTCTCCTTTAAATGACATGCAGTTAGTGGCCGATCGGGTGCGGCAATTATTGGTGTCGCGGCGGGGTTGAAGCGGCGGCTTCGGATCGCTACCTTAGCTTTATGAACGATCTTCGCGCCTCTGCCGGTGATGATGTGACAGATTTAATCGACCTTGCCGCCTTGCGTAAGGCGCGGGTCAACACGGAACCTTTTCCCTATCTGATCGTCCCTGGATTTTTGAAGGCGGAGGGGATTGAGGCGATTGAAAAGGACTATCCGGCTCTGGCCATGCCCGGCTCGGTGCCATTGCCTTCCTTGTCTTATGGGCCAGCTTTTGGGCGTTTGATGGCGCAGATTCAGTCGTCCGCGATGACCGAGGTCATCGGTGACAAGCTGTCGATTGATTTGAAGGGACGGCCCACCATGGTGACCGTGCGCGGCCAATGCCGCGCGACCGATGGCCAGATTCACACCGACAGCCGCACGAAACTTGTCACGGTTTTGATCTACATGAACGGATCTTGGGAAGCGCCGGGCGGCAGGCTCAGGTTGCTGCGCTCGCCCGCTTCTTTGGATGACATGGTGGCGGAAGTGCCGCCCGAGCGGGGGACGTTGCTGGCTTTTCTTAACACGGAAAACGCCTGGCATGGGCATGCTTCGTTCGAAGGGCAGCGGCGGGCGATCCAGCTCAATTGGGTTTCGGATGCGGCGGTGGTTTGGCGCGAACAGTTCCGGCACCGCGTTTCCGCGTTTTTCAAGCGGCTAAAATCATCGCGCCGCGAACGTCAGGCCGCCTAACGGTTCGGCCGGCGGGTTTGTTTAGATCTGGCCAGCGGTTGGCCGGAAGTTTTTTGCCAGGAATTCCGAAGAGTCTAGCGTTCGTGGGGAATTTTCATGCCTTTGCAGATTGAAACTTTTAGCAACGCGACCGGCGGCAACAGTTTTTATAAAGCGATCACGCATCCCTTGGCGGCACCCAAAGGCCGCAGCCTTCTTGAACATTTGCGCAAGGCGGGGCCGGTCGCCATTTATGATCCTCAGAATCTTGCCTCGTCTTTTGGGCAGTTTTACGGCCTGCAGAACATCGCGATCGCCGGTTATTTCGTCCAGGATGTGGAACAGATCGGGCGCACGCTTTTCAATCATGTCGCGCAGCCGGTCACGGCGATGCGCGATTGTGCGGCCAAGGCGGTATTGGTTGCGGCCTTTGATGGGCAGAAACTGGTGGATCCGGTTGCGCATCTTTTGCCCCTGAACGCGCCTTGGTACAGTTTTGACGGCCTGCGTCTGCCGGATGCCATGCTTTCGGATAAGGCGCGGTATTTATCGCCTTTAAATTTTGCCACCAACCTTGCGTTTTTCCGCGATGCGGGTGGGCAGCACACGCGCCTTGTCACGGCCAATTACTGGACCGGTTATAGCGGCAAGGACGCGCAAATGTGGTTTTGCCTGTTTGATGGCGAAGGCAAGGTGCTGGCGGAATGGCAAGACCCGTTGCCGCCCGCGCAAGGCGGTGTCGTGGTGGACAGCAAGCTTGTGCGCGCGCGCTTTAGGCTGCCGGAATTTACGGGACAGCTTTTTGTGCATGTCGTTGGCGCGGCGGGGCATGATGTTTGCAAATACGCGCTCGACACCTATGGTGATGACGCCAGCGTTTTATCCTGCACCCATGACGCCAATGCGTGGCCGAGCGATGTGTATGCCGGTCTTCCCGCGCCGGAAGCGGACGAAGAGGTTGTTTTGTGGGTGCAGAACAGCCATCCTTTTCCCATCGCTTCTGGGGAAATCGGTCTTAACCTGATGGGGCATGCGCCCACTGTCACTTTGCAGAAACCCATCGCGCCCTACGCAACCTATCGGCTTTCGGTCGCGGAATTGCTGCCGCAGGCCCGGTGGCCGCAGCAGATTGAGATCAAGGCGGGCAAGCATTTTGTCAGGCCGCGCTATGAGATTTTTAACGCGAAAACCAAGCGCAGCCGCATTTCGCACCCGAATGTGGAGCGCACGGATTTAAAGCCGGATCCGCGGCTTTATGACCTGCACCGCTGGCTTGGCAAGCTGCATATTCTGCCGGCACCATTCTTGCCGCCTGAACGTTTCCGCAGCGTGATGCAGCCAACGCCCATGTCGACGACGACCGAGACGCTGCCCGTGAAAGCGTTGCTTTTCGATGCGTCGGGCGAGGCGTTGGGTGAACACCGGTTTGGGTCTTTAAAGCGCAGCGACAGCATCGCGTTTGACTTGACGGCTTGGGCCAAGGAATCCGGGATGCGTTTTGCCTCGGGTTACGGGCATGTCGAACTGGTTTATGATTTTGATGCCGGAGGGGAGGTGGATGGCTGGCTTCACAGTCTTTTCCGCTATTACGATGCGGGCAGCGGGCATGTCGCGGAAACGAGTTTCGGTTCCCATATTTTCAACACTGCACTTGTTTATAAAAACGAGCCGCAAAGCTATGCCGGCAAGCCGCCCGGGCTTACGACCCGTCTTTTCCTTCGTTTGGGCGGCGAGGGCTATGACAGTTTCTGCCATTTGGTTTATCCGGCCTCAACGCCTTGGCACGAACGGTCAGAGACCAGTTTGGTTTTGACTTCCAAAGTAGGGCAGGAAGTGGCGCGGCGGGTGGTTTCCATCCCGTGCAGTGGGTCGCTTTTCTTCCGCGCTTCCGAAATGTTCACAGATCGAGAACGGGCCGAAGCGGGGGAAGGCGGTTATGTGCTGATCCGCGACACCACTTGCCGGCTTTTTGGCTATCACGGGTTGATGAAGGGTGATACGTCCTTCAGTCTTGATCACATGTTTGGATTCTAAATGGCGAACGAACACCATACCCAATGCCTGATCATCGGGGCGGGGCCGGCCGGCTACACCGCCGCGATCTATGCAGCGCGCGCCAACCTCAAACCCATTCTGGTGCAGGGGATGCAACCGGGCGGGCAATTGACCATCACCACGGATGTTGAAAACTATCCCGGCTTTGCTGATCCGGTGCAGGGCCCCTGGCTTATGGAACAGTTTGAAGCGCAGGCGCGGCATGTCGGCACCACGCTTTTGTTTGATGTCATTACTGAGGTCGATTTTTCGCGCCGGCCTTTTGTGTGCATGGCGGATTCGGGTGATCGTTTTGTCGCGCACACGGTGATCATCGCAACCGGCGCGCAGGCGCGGTGGCTTGGGCTTGCCGGTGAAAAACGTTTTCAAGGCTATGGGGTTTCTGCCTGTGCCACTTGCGATGGCGCCTTTTTCCGTGAGCGCGAGGTGGCCGTCATCGGCGGCGGGAATTCGGCGATGGAAGAGGCCTTGTTCCTCACCAATTTTGCGAAAAAAGTCACGCTTATCCACCGGCGCGATAAGCTGCGTGGCGAAAAGATTTTGCAAGACCGTGTTTTCCGTCACCCGAAAATCACCGTTTTGTGGGACAGCGTTGTGGAAGACATTGTGGGTGATGAACAGCCGCATAAGGTTGTGAAGGGCGTTCGGCTTAAAAACCTGAAGACGGGGGCGAGTGAGGTTTTGGCTTGCGACGGGGTGTTTGTGGCCATCGGGCACGAACCGGCGACCGCCTTGTTCAAGGACAAGTTGCCCATGGATGAGGGGGGGTATCTTCTGACAGCGCCAGACTCGACCGCCACCCGCGTGCCCGGGGTTTTCGCCGCTGGTGATGTGCGTGACAAAGTGTTTCGCCAGGCGGTCACGGCGGCCGGTATGGGTTGCATGGCCGCGCTGGAGGCTGAACGGTTTTTGGCCGCGCACGAAGATACGGCCAGCCGGGCGGCTTAAGATGGCGGAATTCAATCCGAGTTTTGAAGATATCGACCGGCTTTCGCGCCGAATCGCCGAACGGTATCGCGCCAACCCGCCGCAGACGATTGTGGCCATTTGCCGGGGCGGGGCGATACCGGCGATTCTGGTTTCGCATTATCTGGGAATTGCGGATGTGCGCTACCTCACGCTTTCGGCCTATAACGACCGGACATTAAAGGGTGCAGGGCCGCGCGTTGCGGACGAAGATGCACGGATGCTTTCCGCACTGACCGGCCGCGTTTTGGTGGTCGATGACATGGTGGATAATGGCATGAGCTTGGGGGCGCTTGCCGAACATTTGCCGAAAGGGGCCGAAGTGGCCGTGCTTTACAGCAAGGCGCACAGCCCGCGCACCCATGTGACTTATTTGGCGGAGCCTGAGGCTTTGGCGTCCGATTGCTGGGTTAATTTCCCCTGGGAGAAACGGCCGCTCGCCGAAACGCTTGCGCGCGTTTCCTGATTGCGCGAGTTTTAAGGTTCAGGAGGCGTCATGGCCGATTACGTGAATTCAGTTTTGCTGCGGGACGAGAAGATCGAGTATCAGGCTTTCCTGCACTGGATTATTTTCGTGAACGGGCTGTTCCTCATGGTGCTGGGGGCGATTGTCTCTCAGCTTTCCGGCTTTTTGGCCAGCCAGGCGTTCGATCCTCGGCTTGCGGGCGGATTTCAGCAGATGATTGCCTATGCCGGCGTGGGGATTCTGGTGATCGGGCTTTTGGTGCTGATCACCGCGTGGATCCGGTTCCGGTCCACCGAAATCGTGGTCACCAATCGCCGCTTTATCGTCAAGACGGGCGTTATTTCCCGCCACACGCATGAAATCTTTCTTAATCGTGTCGAGGCAGCAAACATCGAACAAAGCGTCGTTGGCCGGATTTTGGATTACGGCACGGTGTTTGTGCGCGGCACGGGCGGTGGGATCAACCCGATTGCGCCCGTTGTTGCACCGCGCTCGTTGCAACGTTACCTTTTGCACGAAATCGATGACCGCTTGCGAGAAGAACGCGGCGGCCCTGCGGTTTCTTCCGCCGAAGGCATGCGCGACGGCAATTAGGGGCATCCGTTTACCCAGTGCTTTTTTCGTGGCTTCGTCGTTAGCCTAAGCGAGGGGGGTTGGTGGGCCCGGCAGGACTCGAACCTGCGACAGCACCGTTATGAGCGGCGAGTTCTAACCAACTGAACTACGGGCCCCCATCGCATCCTTGGTTTCTGCAGCGTGGATGGATAACGCATCCACCCGCTTCTTCATCGCGCGTTGACGAAGTTAGATCAAGCCATCCTTTGCCGACGCCGCCAACAAGGTGACGCGATCCATTTAACGCTCTCTTAATAGAGTTGCGCGATGTTAGGCGAGTGTTTCTTCTCGCGCTTGCGAGCGATGCGCGTGTTTTATTTTGCCGCGCGCCATTTCCGAATCGATTCTGATTTTTCTTTGCGATGGTGTCGTCATGCGCGCGCATTGATGCGTGATGAAGCGCGTGCGGATGTTTTCAGCGATGATTGCGTTGCGAAGTTGCAACGCTTTGAGTGGAATGCGCATGAAATTTGTGTCGAGAGGTGCGTGAACGCGAAGAAGGTGTTGACGCGCGACGCAGTTATCCACAACATCGGAAGTACTCTCACTCTCACTGTGGAGGTTATTATGGCTGCAAAGAAGAAAGTCGCCAAGAAGGCGGCGAAGAAAACGACGAAGAAGAAGACCGCGAAGAAAAAGAAGTAGTTCGCGTTTTTCTGATTCTAGGGTTTCCGTCGGCGGACTTCACCGGTTCAAGGCCAAAAGCCAGTCGGCGGAAACCCAAACAGAGTATAAAAGGAAAAGCCGCCCTTCACCGGGCGGCTTTTCTGCTTTTAGTGGCTTCATGCTTTTGGGGTTGATGAAATTTCCATGAACAAGAGCTGCGTTTAGGCGCGGAAGGCGCCGATTGCCGCATAACCCATTGAATTAAATCAATGATTATTTTTATCAGGTGTCGAGGAAGCTGCGCAGTTTTCGCGAGCGCGAGGGGTGCTTCAGCTTGCGCAACGCCTTCGCTTCGATTTGCCGGATGCGTTCCCGCGTCACGCTGAATTGCTGACCCACTTCTTCAAGCGTGTGGTCGGTGTTCATGCCGATACCAAAACGCATGCGCAGTACCCGTTCTTCGCGCGGGGTGAGGGTTGCAAGGATGCGGGTGGTGGTTTCGCGCAGATTGCCATGGATGGCGGCATCGATGGGCAGCACGGCGTTTTTGTCTTCGATGAAGTCGCCGAGGTGTGAGTCTTCTTCGTCCCCGATGGGGGTTTCAAGGCTGATCGGTTCTTTGGCGATTTTGAGAACCTTGCGCACCTTTTCAAGCGGCATCATGAGTTTTTCGGCCAGTTCTTCCGGTGTCGGTTCGCGCCCAATTTCATGGAGCATTTGCCGGCTGGTGCGCACGAGTTTGTTGATGGTTTCAATCATGTGGACAGGAATACGGATAGTGCGCGCCTGATCCGCGATCGAACGGGTGATCGCCTGCNNCCTGCCGGATCCACCACGTGGCGTAGGTCGAGAATTTATAGCCGCGGCGGTATTCAAATTTATCAACCGCCTTCATGAGGCCGATGTTGCCTTCTTGAATCAAATCAAGGAATTGCAAGCCGCGGTTGGTGTATTTCTTGGCAATCGAGATGACGAGGCGGAGATTGGCTTCCACCATCTCCTTCTTCGCCTGGCGGGCTTCCTTCTCGCCCTTCTGGACGAGCTGGACGATGCGGCGGAATTCCGGAATGTCGAGCCCGGTCTCATGGGCCAGCATCTGGATATCGCCCCGTATCTGCTTGATCGTGTCCTTGTCGTGGCCGACGAACACCTTCCAGCCGCGCGAGGAGAGATTGGCGATACGGCGGATCCAGTTGGGATCAAGTTCCGCGCCCTGATACTGCTTGAGAAAATCCTCGCGCGTCACGCCGTAGCTCTCGGCAAGGCGCATCAGGCGCCCCTCCGAGCCGATGAGGCGGCGGTTGATCTCGTAAAGCTGATCGATGAGCGATTCGATGCGCGCATTATTGAGGCGCAGCAATTTCACTTCAGCGACGATCTCGTCCTTGAGCTTCTTGTAGCGCCGCTCCTGCGGGCGCGACAGGCGCTCATTGGACAACTGCCCCTGAATATCCTGATCCTGCAGGCGGCGCAGCTTCTTGTAGGATGACGCCACCATCTCGAAGGTTTCGATGACGCGCGGCTTCAGCTCCGCTTCCATGGCAGCCAGCGACAGGGCGTTTTCATCATCGTCGAAATCACTGTCATCCTCGCCGGTGGGCGGGACGAACTCGCCGGTCTCCGGATCAACCTCACCCGGCGCGCGGGCGGCAGGCGCCGCAGCAGCCGGCGCGACAGGCGCCGCCACCGGGGCTCCCGGCATGACCGCCACCGGAATGCCGCCTTCGCCCATCACCATGTCGGGTGCTGGCGGTAATTTGGCATCGGGTCCGGCATAGGTCGCTTCAAGATCGATGATGTCGCGCAGCAGGATTTTCCCCTGCAATAATTCATCGTGCCAGATGATGATGGCCTGGAAGGTCAGCGGGCTCTCGCACAGGACGGCGATCATCGCCTCACGGCCGGCCTCGATGCGCTTGGCAATGGCGATTTCGCCCTCGCGCGACAACAGCTCGACAGACCCCATCTCGCGAAGATACATGCGCACCGGGTCATCGGTCCGCTCGCTCGGCTCTTTCGTCGTCTCGGATTTGACGATGGCGCGCGGCGTTGCCTCGACAAGCTCGCCGCCCTCTTCCTCTTCTTCCGCCGTTTCGGCGGCAGCCTCGCCCTCGCCCGCTTCCGCCTCTTCCGCCTCGACAACGTTGATGCCCATCTCGTTGAGCATTGCCAGAACGTCCTCGATCCGCTCGGAATCGATTGCTTCCGCCGTCAGCACCTCGTTCAGTTCTTCATAAGTGACAAAGCCGCGCTTCTTGGCGAGCTTGATCATCTTGCGAACAGAAGCATCCGTCAGATCGAGCAGGGGACCATCGGGGCCCTCTTTTTCCTCGACTTGTGCTTCATCCTTGGTCGCGGTCGCCGCTTTTGCCATGCCGTTTAAACTCGATTCCTTGCGAAGTAATTCGTCGCGGGCGCTACCCTTGGTGGCTTTTTTTGCTATCGTCGCGGCCTTGTCCGAGGCCGCAAGCTTGCCGGAAGCCTTCGCTCCGCCCGGGGCTGCGGCAGCAGAAGCTGATCGGCTGGCGGCAGGCGGAGATTTTTTCGTCTCAAGCGCGCCATCGCGCTCCGGCGCCTTCGTCTTTGATGTTTCGCTTTTTGGCAACCCTGTTTTTTTCTCCGCCCGCTTGCCCGGCGCCGCAGCGGATGCCGGCACAGCCTTGGCTTTAACCGATTGAGGCGCTGATCCGCCCTTGGCGGCTGTTGATTTCACAGGCGTTTTTGCTTTGGATGGCGCATGTGTTGCTGATTTACCCATATTCTGCGCCTTTGACCGTAGGGTTTCGCTGCGAGCGGATGCGGCAGTACGGGGGCTGTCTTTGCCAACCGGCTTCTTGCTGCCTGACATTTTCTGGGCCATGGGTTTTTCGACCAATTCCTTGCGCGCCATGGCTCCTCCGACCCCTAAAGACCACGGGCGGGCGCCAAAAAACCGCCACCAAGGCCTGTCTTCATTCTATGCGCTAGCCCGGAAACAGTATACGTCCCGTTAACCACACTTGAAATGCGGGTCCGGTTCCAACAAATAATCCACACCAGAATGCCGCAATCCCTGCCCTGTCTGCAAGTCGTGGCAGCCAGATTACAGCGTTTTGCCAGCTTATACATTCCTCTCGACGCGGCCCGAAAGCTCCCCATACCCCTCAACCAACGCTTCCGCCCCATCAAGCAGCGAGAATTCGCGCCACAGTGACATCAGACGACGGTCGTTTTCTGCATTGGGCTCAGCAGCGAACGCCGCTTCTGCGAGCTTCAATTCCCTATGTATGTTGCGTGCGCGCCGATGCAAGGCCGCCATCTGCAGCCAACTCGTCTCCGCATCGCTGATATCAGCCTCGACACTGACAAACCACAGGCCACCCTGGCGCATGAAAACGCCAAGGCGCTGCAACTCGCGGGAAAATCCGAGCCCCGTCAACGCCGATGACAGGGCATCGGACGTGTCAATGCCCTCATTCACCACCTGCGCGGCGAGCGCCTTCTGCAGGCGCGTCAGAACGGCATCGGAAAATTCAAGCTGGGAGAACATTTCCGCATGCCGCGATACAAGAAGCGGGTGATTGAGCGCGCCCACCATCAGCAGGGCCTCGCGCTGCGGCCAGTCACTGTTTTGCCCGCGCAGCAGCGGGCTGCGCCGCAGGGCTTCCGATACGACGATGGGGCCGGCCTCAGCCGGTGCTCGGCGCCGCCCGCCCTTGCCCGCACGCCCGGCCTGCCAGTCGGCCTGCCCTTGGCCCGTGCGTCGGTAAGACCCGCGCGGAGCACGCTGCCCACTCTCCCCGTCCTGCCCCAGAAGCCGTCGCATGCGCCGGCGCAATTCATCCTCGTAATGGCGGCGCACGCTTGCATCGGCAATACTCGCGGCGAGCGCACCGACCCGGCGCTCGAGCCCGGCACGGCGCTCCGGCGTCGTGATGTCGATGGCTGCCGTTTCCCGCTCCCACAGCATGTCAACCAGCGGACGGGCGCTGTTCAGCACGTCCTCCATGGCCGCACGGCCGCGCTGTCGAACGAGATCGTCAGGGTCAAGGCCAGCGGGCAGCAAAGCGAATCTGATGGTTTTTTCGGCACTGATGCGCGGCAACGCCAGTTCGATCGCCCGATAAGCGGCACGCAGACCCGCCTTGTCTCCGTCAAAACACAGAATCGGCTCATCGGCCATCCGCCAGCATAATCCCAGCTGATCCTCGGTGAGCGCGGTGCCGAGCGGCGCCACCGTTTCCCCGATCCCGGCCTGGGTGAGCATGATGGCATCGACATAACCTTCCACCACCACAAGCCGTCCGGTCTGATGGGCGGCCTTGCGCGCCCGCGCTGCGTTGAAGACGATCGACCCCTTGTGGAAGAGCGCGGTCTCGGGCGAATTCAGGTATTTGGCCGGCGCATCGGCTGCCAACGCCCGTCCGCCAAAGGCCACGACCCGCCCGCGATGGTCTTCGATCGGAAACATCACACGTTCGCGGAACCGGTCGTAGGCAACAGGAATATCCTCGCCGTGAATGAGCAGACCGCCCGCAATCATGTCCTCGAGCGACACTCCCTTGGCGATCAAGTGCTGGCGCAACGCTTCGCGCGAGGAAGAGGCGTAGCCGATGCGGAACTCGGCAATGGTTTCGTCACTCAAGCCCCGGTCAGCCACATAACCTCTTGCTGCCGCACCCTGTCTGCCTTGAAGATTTTCTGCAAAAAACCGCGCCGCGAGTTCAAGGACATCATAAAGGCCCCGCCGCTTGTCGCTGGCGTCCGACGCTTGTGCCGATACCGCTGGCATCTTGAGACCCGCCTCGCCGGCAAGCCGCTCGACGGCTTCGGGAAAGCTCAACCCTTCCGTCTCCATGATGAAGGAGAACTGGTCGCCATGCTTTCCCGAAGAAAAGCAATGGTAGAAGCCCTTTTGATCGTTGACGTAAAAAGACGGCGTCTTCTCGGCGTTGAACGGCGACAGGCCGCGCCATTCGCGCCCCTGCTTCTTCAACTTGACGCGCCGCGCGACAACCGCCGAAAGCGGCAGCCGGGCACGGATATCGTCAAGGAAGTCGGGCGGGAAACGCATGGCATCTTATAGCAGAGGTTTGACCGATCCCGGCAAGACTTTGGCGGCAGCACCCGCACCACCGGCCCGCTGGTCCCTCACGCTGCGCTTGCAAGCCGAGGTACCTTCACGCACAATCAATCACGATTCCGTGATTTCAAGTCGATCCACCGCCCAACTACGTTGTCGTGCCACGTTTTTTGGCAAACGTTTTTGCCTCGGGAGTAGCGCTGATGTTGGGATTTTTCGACCGCCTGCAGGCCTATCAACCGCAAGTGCTTGGCTTGCTGCGCATCATGACCGGGCTGCTGTTCCTCCAGTTCGGCTGCGCCAAGATCCTCGGCATTCTGCCCTGGCCTAGCGGTCAACCGGCCTTTTTATCGCTCATCTGGTTTGCCGGCATGATGGAACTGATCGGTGGCGCACTGATCACCGTGGGCTTCGGCACGCGACTGGTCGCGTTCCTGTGCAGCGGTGAAATGGCGATTGGTTATTTCATGTCGCATTTTCCCCGCGGGTTCGTTCCGCTCACTAACGGCGGCAACCTCGCCATTCTGTTCTGCTTTGTGTTTCTTTATCTCGCGGTTGCCGGCGGCGGCGCTTTCAGCCTTGATTCGGCAAGAGCGAAATCATCCGCCATGTAGCAGGCCTGCCGGAATCAACCCTTGAGCATGTCCTTGAGGGCGGCGCTGGCTTTGGCAAAATCCATCTTGCCGGCATAGCCGGCGCGCAAGGCGCTCATTACTTTTCCCATATCCTTGAGGCCGGCGGCCTGCGTCTCGCCAATCATCCGGGCAATGATGGTGCGCATGTCGTCATCCGTCACCTGTTGCGGCAGATAGGCAGCGATAATGGCGATTTCGCCACGCTCCTGCGCTGCCAGCTCCTGTCGCCCGGCCTTTTCGTAAATCTCGGCGCTTTCCTGGCGCTGCTTGATCAGCTTTTGCAGTACGTTGAGGATATCCTCATCGCTCAACGGCCCCTTGCCCAGTCCGCGCGCCTCGATATCCTTGTTCTTGACCGCGTCGTTGACCAGACGAAGGGTCGCCACCTTCAACGCGTCGCGCGCTTTCATCGCCGCATTGAGATCAAGCTTCAGCTGTTCGCGCATGTCTGCATTCCTTTTCATCGGCACCGCGCGGGGTTGACGGCCCCAGATCGCGCCTTTACCTGTCGCCTCCCGGTACCGATCGTGAACGGGCGCCCGCAGCGCTGGCGGACCTCAGGACTTAGTCCTGAACCACCAAGCCCTGGTGCCGGATACAAGGGACAAGGCGATGATGCAAGCAACCCCGTCCTTCGACGCCGATGAAATGCGCGCCACCGCCTGTCTGGTTCTGGCGGATGGCACCATCTTCCATGGTATCGGCCTGGGCGGCGAAGGCGAGGCGGTGGGTGAAGTGTGCTTCAACACTGCGATGACCGGCTATCAGGAAATCCTGACCGATCCCTCCTACGCCGGACAGATCATTACCTTCACCTTCCCCCATATCGGCAATGTCGGGACGAATGAGGAAGACATCGAGACGGTGAACCTCGCAGCAAGTGCCGGCGTGCGCGGGGCGATCCTGCGCGCCGACGTCACCCATCCCTCCAATTACCGCGCCACGCGCCACCTCTCCGACTGGTTGAAATCACGCGGCATCATCGCCCTGTCAGGGATCGATACACGCGCTCTGACCGCCTTCATCCGCGACCATAGCATGCCAAACGGCGTGATTGCCCATCATCCTGACGGCACATTCGACTATGAGGCACTGAAGAAGCAGGCGCGCGACTGGCCGGGCCTCGTTGGCATGGATCTGGTGCCTGACGTGACCGCTACCCAGCGCTATAGCTGGGATGAGAGCGAATGGCGCTGGGGCGAAGGCTATCGCCGGCAGGACCATCACGGGCGGCACATCGTTGCCATTGATTACGGCGTCAAGCGCAACATCCTGCGCCAGCTGGTGCGGGCTGGAAATCGCGTCAGCGTGGTGCCGGCCACCGCATCCCTGGACGACATCATGGCGCTCAAGCCCGATGGCGTTTTTCTGTCAAACGGCCCTGGCGACCCGGCCGCCACCGGCGTTTATGCCGTGCCCGTCATCAAGGCGCTGATCGACAGGAATGTGCCGATTTTCGGCATCTGCCTCGGTCATCAGATGCTGGCGCTGGCCCTTGGCGGCACCACCGTCAAGATGGCGCAGGGCCACCACGGCGCCAATCATCCGGTCAAGGATCTGACGACAGGCAAGGTCGAGATCACGTCGATGAACCACGGCTTTGCGGTGGACAGTTCTAGCCTGCCGGGCGACATTGAGGAAACGCATGTGTCGCTGTTTGACGGCTCAAACACCGGCATCCGCTCGAAGAGCCGGCCGGTCTTTTCGGTCCAGTACCACCCCGAAGCCTCACCCGGCCCGCGCGACAGCCATTACCTCTTCGATCGCTTTGCCGCGCTCATCGATGCGCGCCGCAACCGCGCGGCCTGAAAGCGGGCGCCCGGCATGGACTGGAAAAGCTTCTGGGACCAGCCCAACGCCATCTATGTCAGCGAGCGCCATCGCATCGTTCATTACCGCCTCATCGCTGACGAACTGATCGCCCTGGCGGGAGAAACCGCACCCGCACTCCTCGATCATGGCTGCGGAGAAGCGCTCGAGGCCGAGCGGGTGGCATCTGCCTGCGGCCGCCTTTATCTGGTTGACGCAGCGCCAAGTGTGCGCGCCAAACTATCGGCGCGTCTGGGGTCCTTTCCGGGCGTCGCGGTCCTGTCGCCGGAGGACGCAACTGCCATCGCCGACAGCAGCCTTGATCTCGTCGTTGCCAATTCCGTCCTGCAATACCTGTCGTCAGACGAGCTTGATGCTTCTCTTGCTCTGTGGCGCACCAAGCTGAAGGCAGGCGGCAGGCTAGTCCTCGCCGATATCGTCCAGCCGGATGTATCGCCATTGGCCGATATCGGCGCGCTATTGTCGCTTGCCTGGCGTCACGGCTTTTTCCCTGCCGCTCTCCTCGGCCTGATGCGCACCGCGCTCTCACCCTATGCGCGGCTGCGCAAGAATCTGGGCCTGTCCATGCACCGCGAAGCCGAGCTGCTGGCAAGGCTCTCCCGCTTTGGCTTCGCCGCCACCCGCGCCACGCGCAATCTCGGGCATAATCAGGCGCGCATGACACTGATCGCTCAACCGGCCTGACTGCGCCTTTCGCCAAACGAGAAGATCTTGTGAGCAAAGAAGCTCCACACCAGGACGATAGCGGTGGTGATGAGCTGGGCAAGCAAATAGGGGATCATCCAGCGCTCGACGAACAGCGTCATCAGCCCGTATGTCAGCCCGAAGCCCACCGCCGCCACGAGGGCAAAGCGCCAGCCAGCCGCGGCATGGCTGCGGGCGCGGCTATAGGTGTGCCGCTCGTTGAGGACATAGGAGACAATACCACCGCCGACATAACCGATGAGCGTGGCGATAACCGCGCCGATCTGGAACAATTCGACAAGCGCGATCAGAAAACCATAGTGGACGACAGCCGCGATCACGCCAACGCCGAAAAAAGACGCAAATTGTCGGAGCAGCCCATTCATTGCCGGCACCTTGGCGATGTTCATTGATGGCGGCAAGCCATCTGCGCGTGAATTTGCCTGTCACCCCATAAATCAGCGTTAAATTATCGCCAAAACTCACTTGCCTTCGCCGATCACCGGCGCGATGGTGCGACCAGCTCATAACGAGGTTTGCCATGCTGCGTACGCTATGTTCGGCCATCACTTTCTTGTCTCTGCTGGTATTGGCGCAGCCGGCCGGCGCGTCGGGTTCGTTCCCCTGGCTTCCCTGGTATCCGCTGGCCGATCAACAGGATGTCGGCGCGCTCAAAGGCATTCCGTCTTGCGGTGATCCTGGTCTGGTCTCAAACCTTCTGGGGCGCTTCAATCAGACCGAATTCGTCTACTGGGGCGGCTTCCATAATCTTCAAAGCGTCGAAGGGCTGGCCGAGAAGGCCTCGCGCGAGCGTGAGAACGACAAGATCGCCCGGCGCTGGTGCTCAGGGACCGCCGTCTTCGCCGATGGCTCGCGTCGCCGCCTGGTGGTTGAACTGGCCTCCAACGCCGAGTGGCTGGGGCTGTCCTACAGCCTTGCCTATTGCATCGTCGGGCTTGATCGCGGCTCTGTTTATGGGCGCGATTGTGCCGGTCTCCAGAAGCGGACTTTCTGATGCGGGGAGGCTGCGCTCTCGCCCTGCTGCTGGTCGCGGGCTTTTGTATGGTCAGCCGCCCGGCAGCGGCGCAGCGCGCAGCTGATTTTGATTTTTATGTCCTTGCCCTGTCCTGGTCGCCAACCTTTTGCGCGTTGACCGGCAATGATCGCGGCGATGCGCAATGTTCGTCTTCGCGCCCGCGCGCCTTCGTTCTTCATGGGCTGTGGCCGCAATATGAGCGTGGCTATCCCCGCTCGTGCGGCGGCACATCGCCGCCGCGCGTCCCGGACGGCACGATCGCGCGCATGCTCGATATCATGCCTTCGCGTGGTCTGGTCATTCATGAATGGCGCACTCACGGCACCTGTTCCGGGCTTGACCCGCAGAGCTATTTCGACACCGCCCGCCGCGCGTTTTCGCAAATCACCATTCCCGAGGCGCTGCGCACCGCCAAGGCTGCCGGCAGCGCCTCGCCGGACGATATTGAGCAGGCCTTTCTCAAGGTAAATCCCGCGCTGTCGCGCGAGGGTATCGCCGTCACCTGCGCCAGAGGCCGGCTGGAGGAGGTGCGGATCTGTCTGTCACGGACATTACAGCCGCGTCGTTGCGCAGAGGTTGACCGCCAGGCCTGCCGTGCCGGCGTCATCGATATACCGGGCGCAGCCGCGCGCTGACCTTATTTGTTGAAGTAGGTGTAGATCAGCTCGCTCGCCTGCTGGCGGTAGACGACGGCCTGGCGAGCAACCGGTGAATGGGGCAGATAGCGCGCCAGTTCGATGCCCTTGTTGGCAACGACATTCACATCATTTGTAAAACGTGTCAGCGGGCGCTCAAGCATCGACGGGCGCCAGGCGTCAAAGCCTGTCGACCCCCAGCAATACATGCACATCGTAATGAACAGCAACCGCAGCATCATCCAACTCTTTGGCGCGGATTCGCCTCTGTGGTAAGCACCTTAACCAGCAGGTCTGAATCAATACTTTCGAGATAGATTTGAATTTGATCTTTTTTGGCCCTATGCTCACAAGCTCATGAATTATCGACATTCTTTCCACGCCGGAAATTTCGCTGATGTGCTGAAACACAGTGTTCTGGCGCTCGTGATCACATATCTTCAGCGCAAGGAGGCAGCGCTTTTTTTCCTCGATACCCATGCGGGGCGCGCAGTTTACGATCTTGCGGGGCGAGATGCGCAGAAAACCGGTGAATGGCGAGAGGGCGTCGGGCGCATCCAGACGCCGGGTCCCGGCGCGGACGCGGATATCGTTTTGCAGCCTTATCGCGCATTGCTAGCAGGCTTCAACAAGGGCAACGACCTGCGCACCTATCCGGGGTCATCCGCCATTCTGCGTGGCCTGCTGCGCCCTCATGACCGGGCGATATTCTGTGAAGCGCACCGCGAGGAGGCAGCAAGACTGCGTCAGCATTGTGCCGGCGACGGCCGGGTGCGCGTCATCGAAGGCGATGGTTATGGCGAGTTGTCGCGATGCCTGCCGCCCCCCGAACGTCGCGGTCTGATCCTGATTGATCCGCCCTATGAAGCAACAAACGAATATTCCATTCTCACCGCCGCTCTCGAAAAGGCCCTGCGCCGTTTTGCCAATGGCGTGTATCTTGTCTGGTATCCCGTGACCGCTTTACGCGCCCCGGTGGACGGCTTTCTGGCAGCGATCCGCGACCTCGATCTGCCAAAGACGCTGCGGATTGAACTGATGCTGCACCCGAGCGGGGCGGAAGGGCTGACGGGCTGCGGCCTCCTTGTGATCAATCAGCCCCATCTGCTGGAGACCCAGATGCAGACGCTGCTGCCGTTTCTGGCCTCGACATTGGCAGGCGACCACCAAGGCAGCTTCCATCTCGGACCGCTCCGCTGAACACCCGCGCCCGCCAGACCCGCGCCCTCGCCTCAAACTCACGCCTGCAAAATGGCGCCACAAGGCACCTGTACCCGAGCACAGATGCTGCTAATGTACGGTTTCTGCGGTCATTTTAACGCCTACTCCCGCTCCAGCAGGAAGACCTGACATGATGATCCTTCGTAACGCTCCAGCCTCGCCCTTCGGCCGCAAGGTCAGGATTGCCGCTGATCTGCTTGGTTTGTCGCAGCGTATCAACATTGTCGCCGCCGACACCAACGATTCAAGCGACACGCTGCGCCAGCAAAATCCGCTGGGCAAGATCCCTGTCCTCATCACCGCTGAAGGCATGGCGATCTATGACAGCCGGGTGATCATCGAATACCTCGACCAGCTCGCCGGTGGCGGCAAGATCATCCCCGCCGGAGCCGCGCGCTATCCGGCACTCGTGCTTCAGGCTCTCGCTGATGGCATCATGGATGCATCCATCCTGCGGGTCTACGAGCTGCGGTTTCGTGCCGAAAACGAGCGCAGCGCCAAATGGGCCGACTACCAGACCGACAAGGTCAAGCGCGGCCTTGATGAGCTGGAACGCCATCCGCCCGCCGTTGACGATCACTCCATTGGCGGGACCGCGGTCGCCTGCGCCCTTGGCTACCAGGATCTGCGCTTTAACGGCGATTGGCGCGCGTCATACCCGAAGCTGGTTGCCTGGCTCGATGGTTTCGCCGCCAGGGTTCCAGCCTTCGCTGCGACCAAATTCACACCACCCCCGGCTTGAGCCGCCTTTTACTCAATTGCCGAAGCGCACGACGAGAGCGGCGCGCAGCGTGTGCGTGCCGGAATCAGCGTTGTAGGTTGGCCCGCTACCGAAACTGAAACGATTGGAATCGGCCTGGCTGAACAGATATTCGCCACGAAGGCGCCATCCGCCGAATATTGCCGCTTCAAGACCAACACCGGCGACCCAACCTTTGAGCAGCTGGCTGTCATTGCCGACACCCTGATAGCGCACACCGATATTCGTCAGCGCCAAACCTGCCGTCCCATAGGCAAGAAAATTGCCGAACGGAATACCAAGCCGCCCGCGCAGCGTCGCCGACCAGTCGACCTTGGTGGCAAAAACGCCGGCGATTTCATTGCGAACACTCCTGATGTCCTGCAGCGTCACATCACCCTCGGCGCCGACGACGACCGGTCCAAGCTGCAGATTGGCGCCGGCGATCACGCTGCCCTGCACACCATTGCGCGACTGGGTATTGGTGATGCTGGCAAGCGAGCTGATGCCGCTGACACTCGCTGCCGACAGGCCCGCCGCCACGCCAAAATAGGGCCCGTTCCAATCGGTCAGGATGGGTACGCGCGGGCTGAACTGCCCCTCGGATGTGGTGAATTGCGCCAGGGCACGTCGGCTCGCTGCGTCAGCGCTCAACACCAGCAACACGATCAACAGCAACCGACCCGGCAATCGTCTGGCTGACATGGCCATGCCCCTCTCCCCATCAACATACTTTACAAATTATGGGGCTAATTGCTGTATGATTTTGAAAAGATTATCATTTAAAATCAGTAAATTAGAGATTTTTGTAAAAAAGAGCCCGACACGTGGCCGGGCTCCAGGACATCCGCGGAGGTCACTCTGGGATGGTCAATGCACCCGGTTTGCTCCGGGCATTTTAAAGTACGCCAATCGCTCTGCGATAAGGTGGCAGAGCGTTCGCAAACTAGAAGCGATAGCCAATACCCAGGCGCAGCGTATGAGTATCAAGCCCGCCATTGATACGCTGAGCGCCCAACGCGTAATCATCGCTACCAAAATTGGTGTAGATATACTCGCCGCGGGTAAACACATGATCGTTGAGCCGCCCCTCAAGGCCGCCGCCGATGGCCCATCCGACCTTGGTGCGGCTCTGGCGATCAACCGGGCCACGCAATTCGACGTCCGTGATCGCCAGCCCGCCAGTCAGATAGGCAAAATAATTGTCAAACGTGAGGCCGCCACGAACACGTACCGTCCCCTGCCAATCGGCGCGATCCTGAAAGAGGGCGCCATTAATGGTCCGCTCGCTGCGCGGGTTAAGAAAGCTGATGTCACCTTCGACACCTGCGAGATATTGCGGTGTCAGCTGAAAGTTGAGGCCGGTGAAAAGACCACCTGAAATGCTCGATCCGTTGAAACCCAGATTCGTCGGGCCCGGATTGAGCGTGCCATCAAAATTGCCCCAGCTATAGCCGGCATGCGCACCCACATAGAAGCCCTGCCACGCGGACGCCACGCGATTAAGCGGCTGCTGATAGGCTGGCTGCTGGCCATAGGAGAGGTCCGCCGCTGACAGGCATCCGGCATTCATCACCGCAAAAAGGGTGATCGCGGCCGCACGCAAATTCCGTAGAGACATCATAAACTCCAGCACTTACGCAACTTTCCAGACAAAAGTCTGGAAACCGACTTATCATCTGCATTGCGTCTATATATATCGTATTTTCAAAAAATTTAATCGTATTTATTTAGCAATAACAGAATTCTATATTTTATGATTACTGATGTTTAAATTTATATAATATTTACCATGTCGTCTAAACTGCATATCACGCTGCGCGCATCGCCTGCGGCGGCCACGCGATCGGGCGGAGGCTCGACAGGTTCGCCATCCTTTGGCATGGCTAGGCGCATGGATCATTCTCCCGCACCATCACCCGTCACGATGCCACGCACCGCTTTGATAACTGGCGCCGCCCAACGCATCGGTCGCCGTCTGGCGCTGGGACTTGCTGAAGACGGTTTTGCGATTGCCATTCACTGCAACCGCTCCCGCAGCGATGCCGAGATACTGGCCGCCGAGATTGCCGGCCGAGGCGGCACGGCGATCGTCCTGCAGGCTGACCTTGGCGACGCATCCGCTGTCGACCAGCTAGTGCCGCAGGCGGTCGCCAGGCTGGGGCCGCTTGGATTGCTCGTCAACAATGCCTCGCAGTTCGAGCCAGACGAGGCTGCCGACATGTCGCGCGCCCACTACGAACGCCAGATGGCGGTCAATCTCACGACCCCTCTCTTTCTGGCCCAGGCCATGGTGAAGGCATTGCCGGTTGAACATGAGGGGTTGATCGTCAACCTGATCGACCAGCGGGTGCTGAAACTGACACCGCAATTCTTTTCCTACACCCTGTCAAAAGCGGCACTGTGGACGGCGACCCGAACAATGGCTCAGGCGTTCGCACCCCGCATCCGCGTCAATGCCATCGCGCCCGGCCCGACACTCAAAGGCAGCCGCCAGCCCGATGACGATTTTTTGCGCCAGCAGCAGGCGACCATCCTGCGGCGGGGACCTGATCTCGAGGACTTCAGCGCCGCCCTGCGCTTCCTCGTTGCCACCCGCTCCCTCACCGGGCAGATGATCGCGCTTGACGGTGGTCAACACCTGATCTGGCAGACAGCCGACAATACAGGCCTCGTCGAATAAGTCGCCGGTGCAAGGCATTTCAGCAAAAAGGGCATGCCGGCCTTGACCGACATGCCCTGATGGCGCTGATCGCGATGGATGATGTCAGAACTTGTAGCTGATCCCGGCACGCACCGCATGGAAGCTCGGATCATCGCGGAAGCTCGAACCGACAACACTGGTTCCAACCGTCGGGTTGAACCCGGCGCGATCAAATTCGGTGTAGCGATATTCTATCCGCGCCGTCCAGTTTGGCTGGAAGGCGTATTCAAGCCCGGCTCCTGCCGTCCAGCCAAGACGCGTTCCGGTAAATGTCTGGCCGACACCCGTCACACCGTTGACGACACGGTTATCGAATTCACCGTAAGCCAGACCGCCTGTGCCGTAGATCAGCAATTGGTCAACCGCATAGCCCAGACGACCGCGCACCGAGCCCAGCCAGTTAAGACGCGCGCCGGCGCGATCACCTGACTGCAGCGTCTGCAGGCCTGAGCTGGCATCGGAGCCTTCAAAATCAGCCTCCACGCCGTAGACCCAGTTATGGACCTGAAAATTGTAGCCGGCATGAACGCCGCCGATCACACCCGTCAGATCAGCGTTGCGATTGCCGATGGTCGCGCCGCCAAGTGCGGCAAACTGGCGAATGCTGTTATCGCCGGCGATGGCACCACCGACCTGGGCGCCGATATAAAACCCGCTCCAGTTGTAATAGGCTGGCGCCGGGATCGAGGCGGGAACCGTGGTTGGCAAATCGGCGGCATGAGCTGCGGTCGACAGACCAACAATTGCGACCACTGCGAAAACACCCTTGTTGAACATGATAAACTCTCCAGTTGAACGTAGGATCGGGGTATCCGATTGGAATGTGTCGGGAAGTGAAACGAAGTGCGGCGATTTTGGTTCCAACCTGTGGCGCGTCGCCTCAAAGGTGTTGTTGCCGCAATGCTGACACACCACTTGCCCCATCATGAAAACGATCAGGCGCCCCACATTCGCCGGAACTCGCCGAATTCGATGAATTTTATGAAAATACCGCTGTTTACGACGCGTCGTGTGTCACTCTGCTACGACCGGTTTCGGTTTGTTGCTGCAATGCAACATCACCAGATTGAATCGTGCCCGGCGTAGTTGAATTGTGATAGTTGCGGTTTGTCATGAGCGAAGCATCGATGTCACAGGCCCGATCCGACGAAGATAGTGTGTCAGCGCCCGTCAGCGTGTTGCGCGGCGCCGCCGTCATCGCCGATTATCTGAAGCGCCTGCCCGACCGCCCCGGTGTCTACCGCATGGTGAATGCGGCCAGCGAAGTCCTCTATGTCGGCAAGGCGCGCAGCCTGAAGAAGCGTGTCGCCTCCTACGCCCGCACCAGCGGATTGCCCCACCGCATCGCCCGCATGGTGGCGGAAACCGCAGCGATGGAATTTGTCACCACCGAAACCGAAACCGAAGCCCTGCTGCTTGAAGCCAATCTCATCAAGCGCCTGCGCCCGCGCTTCAACGTGCTGATGCGCGATGACAAATCATTTCCCTATATCCTGATCACCAAAGACCATGCCGCTCCCGCCATCCTCAAGCATCGTGGCGCCCGCGACCGCAAGGGTGATTATTACGGTCCCTTCGCCAATGCTGGCGCCGTCAACCGCACAATCAATGCGCTGCAGAAAGCCTTCCTCCTGCGCTCCTGCTCTGATTCGGTCTATGACAGTCGCACCCGGCCCTGCCTGCTTCATCAGATCAAACGGTGTGCTGCCCCGTGCACCGGCGTCGTTGATCTCGAGACCTATGGCGATCTCGCTCAGGAAGGCCGCGCCTTCTTGTCGGGCAAAAGCGCCGCCGTCCGCCAGGACCTGGCCGCCAAGATGGAAGCAGCCTCCGACCGTCTCGATTTCGAACTGGCCGCCGTCTATCGCGACCGCATCTCCGCCTTTGCCGCCGTCACCGGAACGCAAGGCATCAATCCGCAAACGGTTGAGGAGGCGGATGTCTTTGCCGTCCATCAGGAAGGCGGGCAGACCTGCATCGAGGTCTTCTTCTTCCGCACCTATCAGAACTGGGGCAACCGCGCCTATTATCCGCGCGCCGACAAATCCCTCACCGGCAGCGAAGTGCTGGAAGCCTTCCTCGCCCAGTTTTATGACGACAAACCCTGCCCCCGCCTCGTCCTGTTGTCAGAAGCGGTTGAGGACATGGATTTGCTTGCCCAGGCGCTGACGCTGCGCCAGGGCTTCAAGGTCGATGTCACCATTCCTCAACGTGGTGAAAAAAAGGACCTGGTCGACCACGCGCTGGTCAATGCGCGCGAGGCGCTGGGGCGCCGGCTTGCCGAATCCAACTCGCAGTCGCGCCTGCTCGCAAGCCTTGCCACGACCTTCAATCTGCCAGCCCCGCCGCGCCGCATCGAGGTCTATGACAACTCGCATATAGCGGGCGCCCATGCGGTTGGCGCCATGATCGTCGCCGGCCCGGAGGGCTTCATCAAGGGACAGTATCGCAAATGGAACATGACGCCCGGCACGCTCACGCCCGGCGATGACTATGCCATGATGCGCGAGGTTTTCACCAGGCGCTTCGCCAGGCTTTTGAAGGATGAGGGCCGGCGCGAGGAGAGCGAGGACACCCCGGCAAGCGATGATCCGCCCGCCTGGCCTGATCTGGTGCTTGTCGATGGCGGACGCGGCCAGCTTGACGCCGTCCACGCGGTGCTGAGCGAACTTGGAATCGCCGAAGAAGTTACCCTGATCGGCATTTCCAAGGGGCCGGACCGCGATGCCGGACGCGAGCGTTTTCATCGCCGTGAGCGCCCGCCGCTACAATTGGAGCCGCGCGATCCCGTGCTCTATTTCGTCCAGCGCCTGCGCGATGAAGCCCATCGCTTCGCCATCGGTGCCCACCGCCAGAAGCGCTCGAAGGCGATTGGCATCAGCACGCTCGACGAGATTGCAGGCATCGGACCCTCGCGCAAGCGGGCGCTTCTCCATCATTTCGGCACGGCGAAAGCCGTTTCTCGCGCCAGTTTAGAGGATCTGCTGCAGGCTCCTGGCATCAGCGAGGTGATCGCCCGGCTGATCTGGAATCATTTCAACGCTTCCTCTTAAGTCATCGCACCAGTTGACGCTTCCCCCTCCCTCATGTTTTCTCCCCCCATGGTGCCCATGGAAAGACCACGTCGTGTCACTCGCGCACTTAATGCCGCGAACCTGTTGACCTATGGCCGCTGCGCGGCGGTGCCGGCCGTCGTCGCCTGTTTCTTCTGGGATGGCGAATTCTCGGCAAATGACCACGCGGCGCGCTGGTTTTCACTGGGAATTTTTACAATTGCAGCGATTACCGACTATGCCGATGGCTGGGTGGCGCGCACCTACAGCCAGGCAACCGCGCTCGGCCGCATGCTGGACCCCATCGCCGACAAGCTTCTGGTGGCAGCCTGCCTGCTGCTGCTTGCCGCTGATTCGACGATTGCCGGCTGGAGCCTGTGGGCTGCGGTCATCATTCTGTGCCGTGAAATTCTCGTCTCGGGGCTGCGCGAATTTCTGGCCGAGTTGCGTGTCTCGGTGCCGGTCACCAAACTCGCCAAATGGAAAACGACGGCGCAGCTCACCGCTATCGGCTTTTTGCTCGCCGGACCCGCCGGTGAGCGGGTCTTGCCCGGCTGCACATTTATCGGCCTGGTGTTGCTTTGGCTTGCGGCCCTCCTGACGCTCTACACCGGCTGGGATTATTTCCGCGCTGGCGGACGCCACCTCTTCGAGGATGACAGCGGATGAGCGTCACCATCAAATATTTCGCCTGGTTGCGCGAGCGCGTGGGCAAGGCTGAGGAAGACATGATCCTGCCGGCGGGCGTCAACACTCTGACTGATCTCATCGCCCATCTCCGGCGCCAGGGCGAGGAATATGATCACGCCTTTGCAACCGAGGGCGTCGTCAGGGCAGCCCTCGACAAGCGCCACGCCCCGCTCGATGCCGCCATTGGCGGGGCGCGCGAGATCGCCTTCTTTCCGCCCATGACCGGCGGCTGAGGCGATGGCGGTCAGCGTCCGGACCGGAGATTTCGACATGGCCGCCGAGATCGCTGCGCTCACCGCAGGCCGCACAGATATCGGCGCTGTCGTCACCTTCACCGGTATCTGTCGCGGGCAAGATGACGGGCGCGATGTCTGCGCCCTGACGCTTGAGACCTATGAGGAGATGGCGCTGGCCGAATTATCACGCCTGGAGGCGGAAGCGCGGCAGCGCTGGCCGCTTCAGGGCTCGACCATCATCCATCGCCATGGGCGCCTGCAGCCAGGCGACAATATCGTCCTCGTCATCTGCGCTTCCGCCCATCGCCATGCCGCGTTTGAGGCCGCCAGCTTTCTCATGGATTACCTGAAAACGCGCGCCCCCTTCTGGAAGGCCGAGGAGGCGGCAGGCGGAGAGAGGCGCTGGATCGCGGCGAAAACCGAAGACGATGAGGCGGCGGAGCGGTGGTAGTATAAGTTATCCCTCATCCGCCGGCTGCGCCGCATCTTCTCCCGCAAGGGGAGAAGGAAGAAGAGAGAGGCGGTTCGGCCACCACACGTTTCCGCCCACGCATTGTATTACCGTATCACCCCGCCACGCGCCCCTTCCCTCTCCCCTTGCGGGAGATGGTGGCGCGATAGCGCCGGGTGAGGGGTGGCTGCAAACCCAGTCTCACAGTTCCAGATCGCCCTGATCGGTCTTGTTCTCGCCGCGAATATTCTCGCGCTTGGCCTTCCTGAAGACGCTTGCATCAACCCAGGGCAGGCGCGGGCGGTCGCCATCGAACAGATCGGCGATGGTGAGGATCTGGATGCGCGGAAAATCGCCGTGCATGCCGGTTTTATAAAGACCGGCAGCGGCGGCTTCCTTTTTCATCTCGCGCGTTGGTTCAGCAAGGCTCAGCATAATGCCGACTTTGGCCTTGTCGCGCTCGATTGTGGCGATGAGATCGCGGATCATGGTGACGCCGACATTCTTGCCGCCCTTGATCGAGACCACCGCCTTCTCGGTCGTCTTGCCGTCGGGCTTGAAATAGATGTAGCCGTCAACCCCGCCATCGGCCCCCTTGCGCCCGCCCTTGTAAGGCTGCGCCTCGACGACCGACAACGCCCAGAGCTGGAACTGATGCTTGTCGGCCTCCGCCAGGGCTTCGGCTGCACCTAAATCCTTAGGTACGCCAACGATGTCGAACTGCGCGGTTGGAAAGGCATCGATCAGGCGGCGCTTGACGAGGCCGATCGCCAGATGGGTGACGTCAATGCCGATCCAGCGCCGCTCCATTTTCTGCGCCGCATGCACCGTCGTGCCGCAACCGCAGAACGGGTCGAGGACCACATCGCCCGGATTGGATGAGGCAGCGATGATGCGCTCAAGCAAAGCAAGGGGTTTTTGGGTGGGATAGCCGAGGCGTTCTTGGGCTTGGGAGGAAATCGGAGCAATATCTGTGACCATATCCTGAATGCGGACACCACGATCCGCTTCAAGATAACGCTTGAACTGCGGCACTCTGCCTTTGGGAGGCCAATAGATCAGGCCAAGTTCGTTCAAGCGATCCAGTTTACTTTGGACAGAGAGCTGATCAAATGTCCCGTTGAGACCTAGCCTGGCAATAATGGCCGTTGGAACTGCCCAGTGGCGCCCGGCATCTGTTGGATCGATATCACGCCAAGGTTTGCCTGAATCGCCCGTTCTTGTGCCAGCACCCGTTAAATCGCCGATTCGGAAACGCCCTTTTTCATCTTCAAATCGATAAAAGCGATCAAGATAAGAATCATCATACGTTTGAAAGACATCATTCCAGATAAAATGCTCTGATTTTGAATAGGCGAGAATAGTGTCATGCACCGGCCCCCAGCGCTTGGCCGAATTGTGGCTTGATGTTCGTCGCCAGATGATCTCGCTTGAAAAGTGCACCGGCCCAAACACTGCATCCAGCAAAATCTTGAGATAATGGCTGGCGGTCGGATCGCAGTGCAAATAAAGCGACCCCGTGGGCTTCAGCACCCGGTGCAGCTCGATGAGGCGCACCGCCATCATGGCAAGATAGGCCATCATGGCGTTTTCCTTCAGGAAACCGCGCATGGCGCGCAGCATTTCAGCCGCATCCGTATTGCCCGAAATCATCACCTCATCAAACGCGCGCTCGGCCACCTCGCCCCATTCCCACGTATCGTCAAACGCCTCGATCTGGCTTTGCGATTGTTCGCCGCCCGGCGCCTTGAACAGCACATTATAGGAGGCGTTGGAGTTGAACGGCGGATCAAGATAGATGAGATCAACGCTCTCATCGGCGATATGCTCGCGCAGGATTGTCAGATTATCGCCATAAAACAGCGTGTTGTGGTCAGGCGTCTTGATCATGGGAATCCCCGCAGCGCGAGGGGTCACGATGCGGGGGGAGGCTGCTGCCCGTCAAGCTCCGGCGGCTCGCTGGTGAATTGACCACCCCCCGTTCCCTCTCCCCTTGCGGGAGAGGGTGGCGCAAAGCGCCGGGTGAGGGGCGGCTTCCAGCCATAATCTTCAGTTACCCCTCATCCGCCTCGCTGTCGCGCGGCATCTTCTCCCGCAAGGGGAGAAGGGGTAGAAGTACCCCATGACCTGAGATTCAAAAAGGAACGCGGACCATGAAATTGCCCCTGACTCTTGCCATCGTCGCCATACTCGGTCTTTCGGGTCTGGCGAGCGCCCAGCACAGCGGCCACCAGACGGCTCCTGCCGCAAACCCGCATGCCGGCCATGGGGCGGCGGCGCCCGACAATTCACCCGCAAGCAAAGCCTTCCGCCAAGCCAACGACAAGATGCATGCCGAGATGAACGTGCCATTGACTGGCAATGCGGATGTCGATTTTGCACGCGGCATGATCCCCCACCATCAAGGCGCCATCGACATGGCGAAAATCGTCCTCACCTATGGCAAGGACCCTGAGCTGCGCAAACTGGCAGAAGCCGTGATTGCGGCACAGGACAGCGAGATTGCCTTTATGAAGGCCTGGCTTGCCAAGAACGGAAAGTGAGCGGCAGGCGGGTTCAGGCCGCGCGCGGTACGATATGCTGCAATTGCGGACCGATCTTTCGCCGCTGCTCCATCAGATCGTAATCAGCCTGAAGACCAAGAAAAAAACCGTCTGACAAACCGAAATAGCGGGCAAGCCTCAGATCGGTATCAGCGCTAACGGCACGCTTGCCAAGCACGATCTCATTGATGCGCCGGGGCGGCACGCCAAGCGCGCGTGCCAGCGCATTCTGGCTGAGACCCATAGGCTTCAGGAACTCCTCTGCCAGAATTTCTCCGGGCGTTGGATTAGTCAGGCGGTCAGTCGTGGTAGTCGACGATGGCAACTTCATTCGCACCTCCCTCGCTCCACACAAAAAAGATACGCCACTGATCATTGACGCGGACCGAATGCTGGCCTTTGCGTTTGCCTTTGAGTGCCTCCAGACGATTACCCGGAGGAACCCCGAGGTCGTTCAAAACGCGTGCCTGATTTATCATACGCAACTTGCGCAAGGCGACGATCTGGATATCCGGCGGCAGCTTGCGGCTGATCTGCCCGGACCAGACTCGCTCTGTCTCAGGATCACCGAAGGAGCGGATCATGATTACAAATAACGCATAACGTCATATGTAGTCAAGAGCCGGGATGGAAAGCTCACGCCGCGTTCTTCTTCGGCGTGACGGCCTCCATGTAATCCTCCATCAGCGTTTTGGTCATGTTGCCGACGGTGAATTTATAGGGGCCAATTTCGGCAACCGGCGTCACCTCGGCTGCTGTGCCGGTGATGAAGCATTCGACGAAGCCTTCCATTTCATCAGGCATGATGGGCCGCTCGATCACCTCAAAGCCGCGCGCCCGCGCCAGATCAATCACTGTTTTGCGGGTGATGCCATCAAGGAAGCAATCGGCGGTCGGCGTATGAATGGCGCCATCCTTGGTGAAGAAGACATTGGCGCCGGTGCACTCGGCCACCCGCCCCTGCCAGTCGAGCATCAGCGCATCGGCATAGCCTTTACGCTCCGCCTCATGCTTGGAAATGGTGCAGATCATGTAAAGCCCGGCGGCCTTCGACGTGCACGGCGCGGTCGCGGGATCGGGCCGGCGATAGCGCGCCATGTCAAGGCGGATGCCCTTCAGGCGCTCAGCCGGGTTGAAATAGCTCGGCCATTCCCATACCGCGATCGCCAGATGGATCTTGTTGGCCTGCGCCGACACGCCCATCATCTCCGATCCGCGCCAGGCGAGCGGGCGGATATAGGCGTCCTTCAAGCCGCTTCTGGCCAGAACCATTTGCTTGGCGGCATCGATCTCGGCGACCGAATACGGTATGTCGAAATCAAGCAGCCGGGCCGACTGCTTCAGCCGCTCGGAATGCGCGGTTGATTTGAAGATATCACCGCCATAAGCGCGCTCGCCCTCAAACACGGCTGATGCATAATGCATGGCATGCGTGAGAACATGAACCTTGGCTTCGCGCCAGTCGACCATGTGCCCGTCAAACCAGATCACGCCGTCGCGATCGTCGAATGCTGGTCCAGCCATCTTTGTCTCCCCTCTTCCATCCAGCGCCCATAGGGCAGGACTTTTTGCATCCCTTGGTCCACACAGCTACAAATGCACCACACATTGTCGGCGCGGCAAGTGCCCGACGATTCGATTGCGTGCAACGAGCACTTGGCGCAACAAAGCTGCGCCAAGCCGCTGTAAGGTGTAACAAACGACATGAAATATGTCAATAATACTGACATAAATTCCACGCAACCTCACCTGCCGGTCCCCGATACCGATGATCGGCAGCGTGACATGCTGCGCCTGATCGAACTCGTTTTCTTTGCCTATCGCGACTTCGTTGCTGCGCCCGACGTGATCCTTGAACGGCTCAAATTCGGCCGCGCCCATCACCGCGTTCTGCACTTCGTCAACCGCAATCCCGGCCTGCCGGTGGCTGATCTTCTGAAGGTGTTGCGCATAACCAAGCAAAGCCTGGCGCGCGTCCTCAAGGATTTGGTCAAGGCCGGTTTTATCGAGCAGATACCCGGATTGAAAGATCGCCGCCAGCGCCTGTTGCACACGACACGCAAAGGCCGTGAACTCGCTGTAAAACTGGCCGACCTTCAGGCCGATCATCTGGGCCGCGCGCTGGAGGCGGCCGGCACTCATCACCGCCCGGCGATCGAGGCCTTTCTGCTCTCGATGGTGGACGCAAACGAAAGCGCGATGGTGAAACGCTTCATCGGCGAGCCATCATCGCCACAACCGGGAGGCACGATGAGCGTGCACGTCAGATGAACGAAATCGCCATGGCCGGGCTGACCGAACCGCCCGGTGAACCGCAGCTTCATCTCCTGGTTGTTGATGACGACCGGCGCATCCGCAGCCTGCTCGGGCGCTTTCTCACCGGCCATGGCTTTCGTGTGTCAAGCGCAGCCTCAGCGGGGGAAGCGCGCAAGAAGCTGGCTGGCCTCGTCTTTGATCTGCTGATCCTTGACGTGATGATGCCAGGCGAAACCGGTTTCGACTTTTTGCGCACGTTGCGCGAAAATGACACCGTGCCCGTGCTGATGCTGACTGCGCGCGCTGAATCGCCCGAGCGTATCGAGGGGCTCGAACTTGGCGCCGACGATTACCTCTCGAAGCCTTTCGAACCACGCGAATTATTATTGCGCATCAACAACATCCTGAAGCGAACCGCGCCACCTTCGGTGCCCGACAAGGCGCCCGTCATCCGCTTCGGGCCTTTCCTGTTTTTCGTCGAACGCGGCGATTTGTTCCGCGGCGACGAGCCGATCCGCCTCACCGAGCGCGAACGCGTGCTGATGGGTATGCTGGCCGAGGAGCCGGGCGTCACCGTTTCGCGCTTCGATCTGGCCGGCAGCGAGGGCGCAACCTCGGAACGCGCGGTCGACGTGCAGATCAATCGCCTGCGCCGCAAGATCGAACGCGACCCTGCAAACCCGACCTATCTGCAAACGGTGCGTGGCATTGGCTACCGGCTGGTCACCACATGAGCGATAGCAGGGCATCACCACTGCCGTCTGACAAGCGCATGCTGGCAAGGCTTGGCGATGGCATGACCAGCTTGCGCAACGGATTTTCGGCCTATGTGAAAGTGTTCAGACTGATCGCCGCCGAGGCGATCGCACGCGTCGCATCCGCCCTCCCCTTTCACGGCGCCGATCGCCTCTCTTCGCTGTGGCGAGTGTGGCGGCAATGGCTCTATCGCGTCACGCCGAAGGGCCTCTATGGCCGCTCCTTGCTGATCATCATCCTGCCGATGGTCATCTTGCAGTGTGTGGTAACGATTGCCTTCATGGATCGCCATTGGCAGGCCGTCACCCGGCGCCTGTCGTCAATGGTGACCTCGAATATCGCTGCCATCATCGAGCTTTATGAAGCACAGCCCGCGCCGGCAGCCTTTGATATCGTGCGCACCATTGCGCGTGATCGCCTGGAACTGCAGGTTGATATTCTGTCGCCCAGCTCATTGCCGGTTACCACTGACCGCCCTTTCTTCCTGACGCTTGACTGGGCCTTGTCGCGCGAGTTGCGCCGGCAGATCGGACGCGAATTCTGGATCGACACGGTCGGGCGATCCAACCTCATCGAGATCCGCATCAATCTAGAGGAAAATCGCGGCGTTATACGGTTCTTTGTCGACCGCAACCGCGCCTACGCCTCCAACAGCCACATCTTCATCCTGTGGATGGTGGGGACGTCATTTGTCCTCATCGCCGCCGCCATCCTGTTCCTGCGCAACCAGATCCGCCCCATCCAGCGCCTTGCCTACGCGGCGGAGGAATTCGGCAAGGGCCGCGAGGTGGCTGATTTCACCCCGCGCGGCGCGCGTGAAGTAAGACGGGCAGCGATTGCTTTCCTGCTGATGAAACGGCGCATCGAGCGCCAGATCGAACAACGCACCACCATGCTGAACGGAGTCAGTCACGATCTTCGCACCATGCTCACACGCTTCAAACTGCAGCTTGCCGTCATGAAGCAGTCGCCCGAAATCGAAGAGTTGCAGCGCGACACCGATGACATGCAGCGTATGCTGGAAACCTATCTTGCCTTTGCCCGCGGCGATGCTGACGAGAGTAGCGAGACCGTCGACATCGCGAGCCTCCTTGGCCAGCTAGTGGCCGAAATCGGAAAGGACAATATCGCGACGCATCTTGAATTCAGCGGCGATCCGCAGATCACGGTTCGTCCTCACGCTTTCAAACGCTGCCTGCTGAACCTGCTGGTGAATGCCGCGCATTACGCGACGATCATCAACGTCATTGCTCGTCATGAAGATGGCAAGCTCACGATCATCATCGACGATAACGGCCCTGGTATTCCCCCTGATCTGCGTGATGACGTCTTCCGCCCTTTCTTCCGCATCGATGAATCACGCAATCAGGATACGGGCGGCACCGGCCTTGGCCTGGCCATCGCCCGCGAGGTCGCCACCAGTCATGGTGGCAACATCATTCTGGATCAAAGCCCGCTCGGCGGCCTCAGGGCACAGGTGGAAATCCCGGCCTGAGCCTCCCTGTCAGACAGGCGGGCGCCGGCGCACGAAAACGTGGTAAGTGAAGGAAAAAACCGCCTCGTCGCGTTGATTGAAGCCCTCACCGATGCCCGATACCAGCCCCCATTCAGGCTTGCTGGCAAGGGGGCGTTTTTTACCCGTGAGCGCCGTGTAGGAAATCGTATCGCCGGCGAGCACCGGCTTCAGCCATTTGAGATCATGAAAACCCGGCGACGGACCCATGGCATCAGCCGGCGTCTTGCCAGCGGCGATCTGAGCCCTGGTATGCTCGACCCACATTTTCATCCATACTGATGCCGTCTGCCAGCCCGAGGCCGCCAGCCCGCCGAAGAGGGAGCTGCGGCCACCCTCCTCGCTCAGGTGAAACGGCTGCGGATCAAACTGCCGGGCAAAAGCAATGATTGTTTCCGCCGTGAAGCTGAAACTACCAAGACTGACGCGCTCCCCGATCTTGACGTCTTCGAAATAATGCATCACCCGACCTCGCCTTGCGGCCGGCGCCTGATCATCATGAAATTATCCATCGTCAGCACACACGCGCCACGCTGATTGATCAGTTCAAAATGGAGACCAACAAGTCCTATGTGCGGGCGTGATTGCGAGATACGCCCATCGCGCACCACGGTCTCAAGCCTGAGGATATCGCCGGGGCGCACCGGCTGCAGGAATTTCACCTCCTGAATGCCCGGCGCACCAAGCGCGGCCGACCCCAGCAGAAACCCGTCGCACATCAGCCGGGTCATCAGACAGCAACTATGCCATCCCGACGCCACCAGACCGCCAAACATCGATTGCCCGGCAGCTTGCGGATCAACATGCATCGGTTGCGCGTCATACTCTTCAGCGAACGCGATAATATCAGCGGCGCTGACGCCGACCGAGCCGAAAACCTGCCTTGTCCCGACAACGAAATCCTCGAAGTAGAGCAAGGCATCCTCCTCAATTGGCGAAGCGGAAATGCAGGACGTCGCCATCGGCTACCACATACTCCTTGCCTTCAAGCCTCAGCTTGCCGGCGTCTCTCGCACCCGCTTCGCCTGCATAGGCGACGTAATCGGCAAAGGCGATGGTTTCGGAACGGATGAACCCCTTCTCGAAATCGCTGTGAATGACGCCCGCGGCCTGCGGCGCGCGTGTGTTGCGGGTGATCGTCCAGGCCCGCGCCTCCTTCGGCCCGACCGTGAAATAGGTCACAAGATCGAGAAGCTGATAGCCGGCGCGGATAATGCGGTTGAGCCCTGGCTCGGAAAGCTCGATCGCCTCAAGATAATCCTTTTGTTCGACGGCCGGCAGCACAGCGATTTCACTTTCGATCTTGGCTGATACCACGACCGCCACCGCGCCTTCCTGCCGGGCACGCTCCATCACTTTGGTGGAATAGCCATTGCCCGCCCCAGCGGATGCTTCCTCGACGTTGCACACATAAAGAACCGGCTTGGCGGTCAGCAATTGCAGCATGCCAAAGCGTTTGGCTTCGTCCGCCGACACATCGGTCAGGCGGGCCGGCTTGCCCTCGCGCAGCAGCACCAGCGCGCGCTGGACCAGTTCAAGCGTTTCTTTCGCCTCCTTGTCGGCGCCGCGCGCCTTTTTCTCCAGCGCCGCGACGCGTCGCTCAAGGCTGTCGAGATCAGCCAGCATCAGCTCGGTCTCGATCGTCTCGATATCAGCAATCGGATCAATGCGTCCTTCAACATGGGTCACGTCGCCATCCTCGAAACAGCGCACCACATGGGCGATCGCATCGACTTCGCGGATGTTGCCGAGGAACTGGTTGCCAAGCCCTTCACCGGTGGCCGCACCCCGCACCAGGCCGGCGATGTCGACAAAGGTGAGGCGCGTCGGGATGATTTGCGCCGATCCGCCGATCCTGGCCAGTTGATCGAGCCTTTCATCGGGGACCGCAACATCGCCCACATTGGGCTCAATGGTGCAGAAAGGATAATTGGCCGCCTGCGCTGCCGCCGTCTGCGTCAGCGCGTTGAAAAGGGTGGACTTGCCGACATTCGGCAGGCCGACGATACCGCATTTGAAGCCCATAATGATCCCGCTCATTGTACCAGCAGTTGGAAAACTGCTGAAAATCGTGACGTCGCCGCACTCCGCCTGCCTCAGCCGGGCGGGGCACCGACGACCAGCCCGCGCGCTGCCATAGCGCGATTGATCTCGCTCTGGAAACCCCGGTCGTCATATCTGGCCAGCCGCCCTGCCTCAGCGCCCACCAGATCGCATAACCCTGCGACGAAGGCTCGTTCGTCCTTGGCAAAATGACTGAGCACATAGGCATGCACCAGCGCCTTGTCGCCGGGATGACCGATCCCCAGTCGCACGCGTCGGTAGTCATTGCCGCAATGCGCGCTGATCGAGCGCAGCCCGTTATGGCCGGCATTGCCGCCGCCGCTCTTCACGCGCACCTCGCCCGCCTTCAGGTCCAGCTCATCATGAATGACGACAATATCGCCGAGCGCCATCTTGTGAAAACGCATTGCCTCGCCGACCGCCCGACCGCTTTCGTTCATGAACGTCTCGGGCTTGAGGAGGGTCACTCGCTCGCCTTCAAGCTTGCCTTCGCTGGCAAGACCCTGAAAGCGATGGCGCCACGGGGAGAACCCGTGGCGCGCATGGATCGCATCGACCGCCATGAAGCCGATATTGTGACGATGCCCGGCATAAGCCTCGCCGGGATTGCCCAGACCGACCACAGCCAGCATCGCCGGCAACGCCCGAGGCGCTAGGACCTGCTGTCAGCGTCAGCGGCCGGGGCCGCTGCGTCAGCTGCAAGCGGCGCTGCCACCACCGTTTCAACCTTGGTCGGCGGAGCGATGGAGGCAATGGTGAAATTGCTCTTGTTCACGGCCACAACATCCTTCGGCAAAGTGATGTCGTTGATGTGCACTGTATCGCCAATCGCCTTGCCGGACAGATCGATATCGATCGACTGCGGAATGCTGTCGGGCGGGCACAGAACTTCGACGCCATGCAGCACGATATTGATCACGCCACCCGCCTTGAGGCCCGGCGACTGATCCTGGTTGATGAAGTGCACCGGCACTTCAACCCGGATGCGCGAGCCTTCCGTGATACGCAGAAAATCGACGTGGAGGGGCGTATCCTTGAGGATATCGAGCTGATAATCGCGCGGAATGACACGAACCTTTTTGCCGTCGATGTCGAGCATCAGCAATGTCGACAGAAAATGACCCGCAAAGATCCGCTTGCTGATGTCAGTCTGGCTAAGGGAGATGACAGTGGGGGCTTCCTTGCCCCCATAAACGACGGCCGGAACCCGGCCTTCACGACGAACGGCACGCGCGGCCCCCTTGCCTGCCCGCGAGCGTTGCATCGCCTTGACTTCAATAACGCCAGCCATTTGGCTCTCCTGTGTGGCAATAAAAGAAAACGGCCGCATCCCGCGGCCCGGGGCTCGCCTTCCTCCAGGGGTGTGGCTGCGAGCGGCTGAGCTTTTAATCCAAACTGACCGGCCTGTCCATGTTGCAGCCGCAACCGGTCAGTCAAACAGGCTCGACACCGACGTCTCGGTGGCGATGCGGCTGATCGATTCGCCGATCAGGCTGGCGATCGGTAACACCCGGATATTACCCGACACCCGCACAGCTTCCGTCGGCATGATCGAATCGGTGATGACCAGCGCCTTGAGTTTCGACGAGGTGATGCGCGCCACCGCGCCGCCTGAGAGAACGCCGTGGGTGATATAGGCCACCACCGAGCGCGCGCCCTGCGCCAGAAGCGCATCGGCGGCGTTGCACAGCGTGCCGCCGGAATCGATGATGTCATCCACCAGCAGGCAATCGCGTCCATCGACGCTGCCGATGATGTTCATCACTTCCGATTCGCCCGGCCGCTCGCGGCGCTTGTCGACGATCGCCAGGGGAGCATCAATGCGCTTGGCGATGTTGCGCGCCCGCACCACGCCGCCGACATCAGGCGACACAACAGTGATGTTGGACAGCTCATAATGCTCCCTGATGTCGCGCACCATGACGGGCGCTGCGATCAGATTGTCGGTCGGAATATCGAAGAATCCCTGGATCTGCCCGGCATGGAGATCAAGCGTCAGCACCCGGTCAGCCCCTGCCCGGTCGATGAGGTTGGCAACAAGCTTGGCGGAAATCGGCGTGCGCGGACCGGCTTTCCGGTCCTGGCGGGCATAGCCGAAATAGGGAATGACCGCCGTGATGCGGCGCGCCGAGGCGCGCTTCAGCGCATCGATGAGTATCAGCAATTCCATGAGATGGTCATTGGCGGGAAACGACGTCGATTGCAGGATGAAGACGTCTTCGCCACGAACGTTTTCATGGATCTCGACGAAGATTTCCATGTCCGCGAATCGTCGAACGCTGCAATTGGTCAGGGGTTGACGCATATACCGCGCGATCGCGTCAGCCAGCGAACCGTTGGAATTGCCCGCAACGAGCTTCATATCTGCCTCAACCCCGTAAACTATCACCAAAAGACCAAGCCCGGCAGCCTATTAGCAATGGCAACCGGCAGACGCAATTGACCGTTCAGATAATAATCAGGGGCGCGGCGGCGCCAGAGCAACCACGCCGGAGAGCATGCCGTCGATGGCCTTGTTCACGGCCGGCTGGGCTTCGACACCCGAAACCCCGAGGCTTGCCAGCTGGCGCACTTCACCCAGTTCCTGTCCTTGCCCGTTAGCAACGCGCCACACCATGGCCGCCAGGCGCGTTCCAGCCGATCCCGGATTGACGGTTGCCTCCGCCGACAACCTGACATCACTCGGCGCACCAGGCGCGACAATCGTGTAGCCGGCCTCGCCCAGCGCTTTTTCGGCAGCCGACTTCAATCGCAGGGCAGCCGTACTCTCGATACCGCCGACATCGCCAACGCTGATCGAGCGCAGCCGCGCCTGCCGCGCGGGCGCATTGCTCCCCGTCGAGACCGCAGGTTCAGGTGCAGGCACCTTGAGCGATCCGGCCGGTGTCGCCGCAAGGGCCGGGCCAGCCGCTACCGTCGTCGGATGACCGCCGGCGAGAAAGCGGGCAATATCCACCGCACTTGCCTCGGCAATATCCCGGGCGCCGCTGCCTTGAACCAGCGTCCAGCCATCAGCGACCGCCGCCGGCAGCCGGGTTTCACCCATCAGCCGCTGGAGACGATTGCCTGCACGATCAAACACATCCCAGACATAATTGATCGCCGTCGTGCCGCCCTCAGCCTGTTGGGCAAGATAGCCGCGCAAAACATAAGCGGCACGCGGGTCACCCGCCTGCACAATGGCAAATTGCTTTACCGCTCCAGCACTGACAAGGGCTGAAATGACTTCATCGCCCGCCTGCTTGGGAACACCGACAAACCCCTCAAAGGCAAGCGTTGCGGCCGCTGGGGTCTCAGGCGCCGGCACGGCGCTGCTTTGCAACGTTGTCTGACAGGCAGCCACTGCCACCGACACGCCGATGGCGCTCAGGGCGCGTATCGCGCGAGAGTGAAAAGCCGCCCATCCGCAGTCCATATCGACGCTCCGCCAGCGATCTCTTGCCGGATCGCTCGCACCAGACTTAACCGGCTTTGCGCGTGGCGTCGAGGAGCCTGTGTATTTTTGCTCGAAAATGTTGATTTATATGAATAACATTTGACAATACAATCAGAACGCTGATATCAGATAACAATCCAAAGTGACGTGGCTTGCAGTCAATGCTCAGCTATATTCTCTATCTCTCACGGCGTCGCGCTTCGACAAGCAACGATGATATTGCGCACATGCTCGTCGGCGCCCAGTCTTTCAATGACCGCCACGCGTTGACCGGGCTTCTGGTCTGCGGTCGTCATTGGTTCCTCCAGCATCTGGAGGGGCACGAAAACAATATTGAGAAGGCGTATCAGCGTATCCTCAACAGTAAGCTTCATGACAGCCTGTCCATACTTGGCAGCGGCCTGTTGCTCGGGCGGGAATTCGCGACCCGGTCAATGGCCGGGCTTGGCAGTTCGAAGCTTGATACGGCCATGGCGGAAATCGGCCTTGAGCCATCCGGAAATACCGTCATGTCCACTGATCGCACCAAATTGGTGAATGTGCTTGCTGCGTCACGCCGCATCCTTGAGACTGCGGCCGGGATCGATACGAGTGCGCCTGTGATTTTTATCGACTGATGAGCCTGGTCAGATGGCGATCATGACTGAACCAACACGATGCCGTGGATATGGCGGCCATAATCGCTCTCGCCGCGGTGCGTCATGCGGCGATAACTGAAGAAGCGCTCCTCATCGCCATAGGTGCACAAACCCACATCGTCGAGCGCAGCGATGCCGGCTGCGCGCAGGCGATGGGCGATCACGCCCGGCAGATCGAAGAGGAAAAAACCATCCCGCGGGGACGGTGAAAAAAAATGACCATAGGCGGCGTTCTTGTCGATAAAGGCAGCCCGCACTTCGGGGCCGACCTCGTAGTTTTTCTGCGATATCGTCGGCCCGATGCTGGCGCGGATATCCTCGCGGCGCGCCCCCAGAGCGATCATCGCCGCAATTGTTGCTTCTATCACCCCGCCCAGCGCCCCGCGCCAGCCCGCATGCGCCGCCCCGATCACCCCCGCGCTGGCAAACAGAACCGGCGAACAGTCAGCCGACGACACGGCAAGGGCGAGGTTCGCGACCTGTGTCACCATCGCATCGGCGCGTTGCGCCTCGCCATGGGTGAAGGGCGTCTGGACCACGACACAATGAGCCGAGTGGACCTGATAGAGCGCGACCAAACGATCGGCCGCAACACCCAGCGAACCGGCAACATATGCCCTGTTCTGCAGTACGCGCACGCGCTCATCGTGCGAGCCGAGACCGCAATTGAGGCCAGCGTAAATCCCCTGCGACACGCCACCCTGGCGGGTAAAGAAGGCATGGCGAACGCCAGGCCAGGCGCTGAGCAAAGGAGATGTGATCATCAGCCGTCTCCCGATCCTGCAAAAGGCGGCAATGCGACAGCGCCTGCGCTGATACCCATCACCTTGAAGAGGTCCCCCATTTGCGCCGGCGCTATCAGCCGGTCAAGTTGAGAGAAAATCTCCTGAGCCATCGCCGCAGGTTTGCCTGCCGCCAGACGTGCGGCACGCTCGGTGATGCCGAGGGCTGACAGAAACGTTCCCTGCGTCACCGGCCCGCCAATGGACGCCCCAGCCCGCCGCGCGGTTGCGCCAAGGGCGTCGAAATCCACATGCACCGTCAAATCGGCCAGGCCAGGTTCAGCCAGAGGATCGACGAAGCGATGGGCGCTCACCGCCTGCAACGTGTCGCCAAAGCCGCTGCGCAGCGAGCCATAATCGATAAAAAGCGCCACTCCCGGCCCGGTCAATGTCCGCGCAGCTACCTTTTCGATCAGCCGGTGCGCCGCCTGCGAATGCTCGATGATCATGCCATCCTGCATATCCAGATGACCAACATCGAGCGGCAAGACGGAAACCGGAACAGGTGCCTGCCCCATCGCCAGTTGCCCCTCGCGATCAACACCTACCAGCCGCTCATACCACTGCCCCGCACGCCGCTGCCATTGGCGGACAGGCAGGCAATCAAGAAATTCATTGGCAAGCAGGACGAACGGGCCAGCCGACACATCATCGAACGCCTCATGCCAGCGCGGGTTGACGGGAAGGTTCGCGAGTGATTGCTGCTGACGCTCCCGCAGGAGAGGGCTGATCTCGACAATATCGATCACGATAGCATCGATGCCGCCAGCGACCTTGGCTATCGCGCGCACCGCATCGGCCATCATTGTGCCTCGCCCCGCCCCCAGTTCAACCAGACGCGGAGCCCCTGCAAACGCCATCTCCCGCCAGCATGCAAGCGCCCATAATCCAAGCATCTCGCCAAACATCTGCGATATGTCGGGCGCCGTGATGAAATCACCCCGCCGCCCGAACGGGTCGCGACGGGGATAATAGCCGTGCTGCGGATGAGTGAGGCAGGCGGACATGTACTCGCTGATCGTCATCGGCCCGTCAGCGCGGATGTGCTCGATCAGAAGATCGCGCAAGGCCCATTCCTCGCCGCTCGGCAGGCTCACGGGCGAGCCTGCCGCCGTGCCGCCCAGATGACGATGATGACGCCACACAGGATCATCGGCAGCGACAGGACTTGCCCCATGGTGAGGCCGCCCGCCAGATAGCCAAGCTGGGCGTCGGGCTCACGATAGAATTCAACGATGCTGCGCGCCACCCCGTAGCCGGCAAGAAACACTCCCGCGATAACGCCTGGCCATCGCAAAGCCCGGACACGAAAGACCAGCACCATGAGCACAATGAACAGGACAAGCCCCTCAAGCCCTGCCTCATAAAGCTGGCTGGGGTGACGCGGCAGAAAGCCACCGCGCGGAAACAGAATCGCCCAGGGCACATCGCTGACCCGCCCGTATAATTCGCCATTGATGAAATTGGCGATCCTCCCAAAGAAGAGGCCGACGGGTGCCACAGCGGTCACAACATCCATCAGGGTAAGAAAAGGCAAAGCCTGTCGGCGTGCGAAAAGATAGGTCGCAACCATAAGTCCGGCCGCGCCGCCATGAAACGACATACCGCCCCGCCATGGCTGGATGATCTCCAGCGGATTTTCAAGGTAGTAATCGAGATTGTAGAAGAGCACGAAACCAAGCCGCCCGCCGCACACAATGCCGATTGCCGCCCACAGCAGAAAATCATCAAGCTGGGCCAATTTCGGCGGGCCGGAGGCTGCAAAAAGATCGTTGCGGGCAATCAGCCTTTGGGCGAGCCACCAGCCAAGCAGAAGTCCTGCGAGATAGGCAAGCGCATACCAGCGGACGGGGAACGGCCCCAATTCGATGAGGACGGGATCAATGGCAGGAAACGGCAAAGCCAGAAGCGGCGGCATGGCGATCTCGATTCTCAAAATGCTGGATTCGTATCGGACGCTTGAAATGACATGGCTGAGTCACCATTGTCACGCCTGCAAGATCGACCACAGCCCGGTGATTGAGAACAGGTCACTGCCCCTCCTACCCTGACATCCCGTCCCTGACCCGAGTGGAGACAACCATGACGCAGACCAGCAATCGACTGCTTGATGAGCTGGCGCGGCTCATGACCGACGCTGTAGGCGCCACACAAGGCGTGCGCCGCGAGGTCGAGGCGATGATGCGCAGCCGGGCAGAGCGCCTGATCGAGCAGATGGACCTCGTGCACCGCGAGGATTTCGAGGCGATGCGTCAATTGGCTCAGACGACGCGTGAGGATTTGGACACGCTCACCACGCGCCTGGCGAAGATCGAGGCGCAGCTTGCCGCCTTGAGCGTTGCCGATGCGACACACAGCCGGGGATAAGCGTCGGCAATTGCAAAAAAACATTAACCATTCTCTTCCGCCCTGCTCTTAAACTAGCCGAAGACGCGATTCGACGTCACGGAATCGAGAGCCTTGGCACATCCACCGCTCGAGACACCGGCAGGCCCCCGGGCAGGATGTTTTCTGCCCCGCCTGATCGTCGCGTTCACCACGCCCTGCCAAAAGAGGCTTTGTTCCCAGTCGCTACCCTCACCACACGACGCTGCATGGCGCCGTGCCCTCCCCTCATCGCGCGAGACCAGACCATGACCCTGCTTGATCTGCCCTCCGATATCGCTGCCAATCCAGTCGACACCATCGAGCATCTTGCCGAGAGCAATGATTGGATTTTCGACCGTTCCAGCGACGATGAGATCACGATTTCGGTCGACGGCCATCATTGCGATTACCATGTCTCTTTCACGTGGATGGAAGAGATCGACGGGCTTCATGTCGCCTGTGCCTTCGATTTCAAGGTGGCCGACCGCCAGCGCAGCGAAATCCTTGAGCTTCTGGCTGCCATCAATGAGCAGTTGTGGATTGGCCATCTCGATATCTGGGCAAAGCAGAGCGTCATCATGTTCCGCCAGACCCTGATGCTCCCCGAGGGCGGCGATATCAGCCGCAGCCAGGTCGAACTGATGCTGCGTACCGCCATCGACACCTGCCAGCGCTATTACCCGGCCTTCCAGTTTGTCGTCTGGGCTGGCAAGAGCGCGAAGGAGGCGCTGGACGCCGTCCTGCTTGAGACAATGGGAGAAGCATAGGCATAAATACGCATAAACATATGAGCCGCAGTTTCTTCATGCTTACATAAGTGTTGATGCATACTCTCTCATCACCAATTGTCTTACCGACGATTGATCTGATGGAAGAGATTGTAATGTCTGACGATATTTCTTTTGATTCTGAAGGGCTTAACATTATCGTTGCTGATGATTCGTCAGCTGTGCGCATGGCCTTTGCGCGCGCCTGTGGGCACAGCCCCGTACCGCTGAGCGTGACTGAAGCCCATGACGGCATGGATTTCGCCGAGAAATTTCGCAATTCACAATTCGATCTCGCCTTCATCGACGTCATCATGCCGGGAATGAGCGGCATCGACGCGTTGGCGCAGGCCCGCTCCGCCGGCGTGAAGACCTTTTCCGTTCTGATGTCGACCAACGTCACCGACGAAGTCATGCAACTGGCGAAGAAACTGCGTGCCTATGATTTCCTGCGCAAACCCTTCACGCCCATCGATCTTGCCAACATCATCAACAATTACCTGCGCCTGCGCCAAGGTATCGGCGCGCTGATCGTCGACGACAGTTCGACCGTTCGCCGCGTCGTTGGCAAAGTCCTCGAAAGCAGCCATTTCGGTTTTCGCATCAGCGACGCGGCTGACGGCGAGACGGCGCTCAGGATGAACGCTGACAGCGCACCCGAGATCGTCTTTCTTGACATCAACATGCCGGGACTTGACGGCATCGCCACGCTGAAGCGCCTGAAGGAAAACGCCACACCCCCCCGCGTCGTTCTCATGTCATCCGAGCAGAGCGGCGATAAGCTGAACGAGGCTTTTGAAGCCGGCGCGGACGCCTTTCTCAAGAAGCCTTTTTATCCTGCCGACGTCGACGGCGTCCTGCACCGCCTTCTCGGGCTCAACCCGCCCTACCTGACGAAAGCCGCCTGAGCAGCGAGCTCTACGGCCATTTCACCACGGGTGGCATCGAGGAGAGGATCGAGGCGACATTACCGCCGGTCTTCAGGCCGAAAATCGTGCCGCGATCATAAAGCAGGTTGAATTCGACATAGCGCCCGCGACGGATCAGTTGTTCCTCACGCTCCGCCTCGCTCCACGGCGTGGCGATATTGGCAGCAACGATCCGCGGATAGACATCAAGAAACGCCTGACCGACGCTTTTGGTGAAGGCAAAGTCAGCCGCCCAGTCGCCGCTGTCGAGATAATCGTAAAAGATGCCGCCGATTCCACGCGGCTCGTTGCGATGGCGCAAATGAAAATACTCGTCGCACCACGCCTTGTAGCGCGGGTAATCGCCAGGCCCCGGATGCGCCTCGCAGGGCACCTTCATGGCGGCATGGAAGGCAAGCGTATCAGGATCATCCTGCTGGCGGCGGCGATCGAGCATTGGCGTCAGATCAGCACCGCCACCAAACCAGCGTTTCGTCGTCACCACCATGCGTGTGTTCATATGAACCGTCGGCACATGCGGGCTCAGCGGATGGATGATGAGCGACAGGCCTGAGGCCCAGAAGCGGGGATCGTCAGCAGCACCGGGAATTTCCTTGCGAAATTCAGGCGCAAACTCGCCAAATACCGTCGATACATGCACGCCTCCCTTCTCGATGACGCGCCCCTTCAGCATCGCCATCTCGCCGCCACCACCGGCTTGACCCCTGTGATCGGTGCGCGTCCAGGGAGTGCGCAGGAAACGCCCCGGCTGGCCGGTATAGAGATCGGGCGGCGCACCCTCCTCGATCACTTCAAGGGCCTTACAGATGCGCTCGCGCAAGGCGCTGAACCACGCCATTGCCTGCTGCTGGCGCAGCGCCAGTTCGTCATTCGAAGGGGATGTCATCGTCACGTCTCGTCGTCCTCCACCGGTTGAGGAAAGCGGCCTGTCTGGCGCATCGCCTCTCCCAATACCATCGCACCCGCCATCGCCACATTGAGCGAGCGCAAACCTGAGCGCATCGGTATCGCGACACTCGCATCGCATATCTGCGCCACCTCGTCCGGCACGCCGGCGCTCTCGCGCCCCAGCATCAGGATATCGCGATCACTGAACGAAAATCGTTCGTAGGTGGTCGCGCCGGTCGTTTCCACCAGAACCAGCCGCCGACCCTCTCGGCGCACCATGTCGCGAAACGCTATGAAATGGATATGTCGCCTGATCACAACCTGATCAAGATAATCGAGGCCAGCGCGCCGGAAGGCGTGATCGCTTGCCGGGAACCCTGCCGGTTCGATGATATGGGCGCTCACCCCGAGACAGGCGCACAGACGCAGCAATGTTCCGGTATTCTGAGCAATGTCCGGCTGATAAAGCGCAAGTTCAGGTCGTTGCACCGCGTCCATCTCGCTTGACCGCCCTTCCCCACGTCACGATAGTGCCACGAAAGGGGTGTCAAACCCCGCGCCCTTCGGCCTTTTTGCAAAGTCATTCCCATGTTGTCACGCTTCTTCGCCTGGTTCGAGCAGCGCATCGATCCTTTCGCGCCTTTTGATGACAAAGTAACGCCGCCTGCCCGCGTCGGCGCGTTCATCTGGCATTACATCGCCCCTTTCCGTGGCCTGGTGGCGGTGAATTTTGCCTTCGCGCTGGCCATAGGCGTGATGGAATCGGGCATGATCTTGCTGGCCGGGCGCTTTGTTGATCTTCTGGTTTCAAGTCAGCCGGCCGATATTCTCATCACCCATGGCGCGATCCTGGCCGGGCTGGCGCTGTTTGTCGCCATTGTCCGTCCGGCGCTGATGATCCTGGGCGAGGTCGTCCTCAATCAGGCGCTTGTGACACCGATCTACAGCCGCGTGCGCTGGCGCACCCATCTCTACACGCTCGGCCATTCGCTCAATTATTTTCAGAGCGATTTCGCCGGCAGGCTCGCCAACCGCGTCATGCAGTCGGGCCCGGCGATCCAGGCCGTGACCCTGGAGACCCTCGACAACATGGCCTATGTGGTCATTTACGTCGTCGTCGCCTTCGTGGCGTTCACCAACATCAACATGGTCTTCGGTCTGCCGATTCTTGCCTGGGCGATTGCCTATAGCTTGCTGCTGCGTCATTTCGTGCCGCGCGCCGTGGCGCTGTCGGCCAAGCAGTCGGAAGCTCGCTCGGCGCTTCTTGGCCGCATCGTCGATTCCTACACCAACATCCTGACCGTCAAGCTGTTTGCCCGCGACCATCAGGAGCGCTCGGCAGTCAAGGCGGCAATCGAGCGCCATACACGGCTTGGCCTTGATACGCTGCGCCTGCTGACCATTGCTGTATCCGTGCTCATCTTGCTCAACACGCTGCTGCTGCTGTCAACGGGCACTCTCTCGCTGTCGCTGTGGCGTGAAGGAGCGATGAGTGTCGGCGAGGCGGGCGCAGCACTTGCCATGGTGATGCGCCTCAACGACATGTCGCGCTGGGTGATGCATCTCGTGCGCTCGATCTTCGAGAATGTGGGCACTGTTCAGGAGAGCATGGACACCATCGCCAAGCCGCACACGCTGGTTGATGCGCCAGCCGCCGGCGAACTTGCAGTACCCCGCGGCGAGATCGTCTTCGATAATGTCACCTTCCATTACGGCAAGGGCAAAGGCATCATCGATCATCTCAATCTGCGCATCGCGCCAGGCGAGAAAGTCGGCATTGTCGGCCCGTCGGGAGCTGGAAAATCGACCATTGTCTCGCTGATGTTGCGCCTCCACGAGGTCGAGGGAGGCGCCATCCGCATCGACGGACAGGATATCGCTGGCGTGCGCCAAGAGAGCCTGCGCCGCTCGATCGGCGTCGTCACCCAGGACAACGCCCTCCTCCATCGTTCGATCGAGGAGAATATCCGCTATGGTCGCACCGAAGCGGGCGAACATGAGATCATTGCCGCCGCCAAGGCGGCTCAGGCGCATGATTTCATCCTTGGACTGGGTGACAAGGATGGCAATGCCGGCTACGCCGCCCGTGTGGGTGAGCGCGGTGTGAAATTGTCTGGCGGTCAACGCCAGCGCATCGCCATCGCCCGCATTCTGCTCAAGAATGCACCAATCCTCGTGCTGGATGAAGCCACTTCAGCCCTTGATTCGGAGATTGAAGCAGCCATCCAGAGCAGTCTTGCCGACCTCATGCACGGTAAAACGGCGATGGTGATCGCCCACCGCCTGTCAACCATTGCCGCGCTTGATCGTCTGGTCGTCATGGATGACGGGCGAATCGTCGAGGAAGGGACGCACGCCGATCTCATTCACCGCGGCGGCCTCTATGCGCGCCTGTGGGCGCGACAATCAGGTGGATTTCTGGGATTGGCGGCCGCCTGAGCGCGCCGATTGCTGCGTCATAAACGCACGAAATATCTGGTAATTCCTTGATTGCCTTCTATTGTTGCGCAATTGCGCCAATCGTAGTCTGGACATGGTGGCGGCTTGCGTGCAAGAAACCGCCGCTGGATCTGTCGGGCTATTGGGTGCGAAAGGTGTGATCTGTTCGCTCCAATGAATGATTGAACAGACAGAATTTAGGGCCGGGACACCCGGCTGTGGGGCTTGAGAGGATCGTCGACGATGGTTGAAACCATGTCAGCGCATAGTGGTACCACCCGCCGCGACTTTATTTATCTGGCAACCGGGGCGGCCGCAGCCGTCGGCGGCGCCGGCGCGGTCTGGCCGTTCATCGCCCAGATGAACCCTGATGCATCAACATTGGCGCTTGCGTCGGTTGAGGTGAATATCGCGTCGGTCAAGCAGGGCCAGATGATTACGGTTCTGTGGCGCGGCAAGCCGGTTTTCATCCGCCGCCGCACCGAAGCCGAGATCAAGGCGGCGACCGATGCGAAGCTTGCCGATCTCAGCGACCCCGAGACTGACCAGAAGCGCGTACAGAAACCGGAATGGTTGATCCTGATTGGCGTGTGCACCCATCTTGGTTGCGTGCCGCTTGGCTATCAGGGCGCCTATAATGGCTGGTTCTGCCCCTGCCATGGGTCACTTTACGACACTTCGGGGCGCGTGCGCAAAGGTCCAGCGCAAAAGAACCTCGAGGTCCCCGCCTATACTTTCGCTTCCGATAGCCTCGTTCGCATCGGCTGAACCAACAACCCACGGAGCCTTCGATGTCCGGACACGCTTCGACCTATCAGCCCAAAACCGGTTTCGAGCGCTGGCTCGACAAGCGTCTGCCGCTGCCGCGGATGATGTATGACCAGTTCGTCGGTTTTCCAGTGCCGCGCAATCTGAACTATTTCTGGACCTTCGGCGGTATTCTCACGCTTTGCCTGGGCGCGCAGATCCTGACCGGCATCGTGCTGGCGATGCATTACACGCCCCATGTCGATCTGGCCTTCAACAGCGTCGAGCACATCATGCGCGACGTCAATTATGGCTGGATGATCCGCTACCTGCACACCAACGGCGCCTCGATGTTCTTCATCGCCGTCTACATCCACATCTTCCGCGGCATGTACTACGGCTCCTACAAGGCGCCGCGCGAGCTCCTGTGGATCCTGGGCGTCGTCATCTTCCTGCTGATGATGGCGACGGCGTTCATGGGCTACGTGCTTCCCTGGGGCCAGATGAGCTTCTGGGGCGCGACCGTCATCACCAACATCCTCGCGGCGGTGCCGCTGGTCGGCGAGTCGATCCAGCAGCTGCTGTGGGGCGGGCCGGCCGTCGCCAACCCGACGCTGAACCGCTTCTTTTCGCTGCATTACCTGCTGCCGTTCGCGATCTTCGGCGTCGTCATCCTGCACGTGTGGGCGTTCCACACCTCGGGCAACAACAACCCGACGGGGGTCGAGATCAAGGACGTGAAGAAGGACGCCGTGCCGTTCCACCCGTACTATACGGTGAAGGACGGCTTCGCGATCGCGATCTTCATGATCCTCTTTGCGGCGTTCGTCTTCTTCATGCCGAACGCGCTCGGCCATCCGGACAATTACATCCCGGCCAACCCGCTGGTGACGCCGGCTCATATCGTTCCTGAATGGTACTTCCTGCCCTTCTACGCCATCCTGCGCGCCATCCCCGACAAGCTTGGCGGTGTGCTGGCGATGTTCGGGTCGATTGCCGTCCTGTTCCTGCTGCCCTGGCTTGATACGTCGAAGGTGCGCTCCGCCCGCTACCGCCCGCTCTACCGCCAGTTCTTCTGGATCTTCGCCGTTGTCTGCGTGATTCTGGGCTATCTCGGCTCGAAGCCGCCGGAAGGCCTGTACGTGGTCGCCGGACGGATCTGTACGGTCTACTACTTCATGCATTTCTTCGTCATTCTTCCGCTCCTGGGATTTGTGGAAAAGACAAAGCCCCTGCCGATGTCGATCACCGAATCCGTGCTCGGTGCAGGTGGAATGGGCGGATCGGGAACACCCGCCGGTGCCACCGCTATGCCAGAGCGCAAGGGCTGAGACCTATGACCAATCTAATGACCAGAACATCGCCTCTGCTCGCTGCCTTCCTTGGCCTGTCGCTTGGCATGTCAATCCATGCCGCCATCGCCCAGGATGGCCATGGACATGAACAGGAATTGCCGCCCGTCCAGAAATGGTCGTTCTCCGGCCCCTTCGGCACCTTCGACCGGGCGCAGCTGCAACGCGGTTTCCAGATCTACAAGGAAGTCTGTTCCGCCTGTCATGGCCTTGACCTCCTCTCTTACCGCAATCTGACGCAGACCGGCGGACCACAATTCCCCGAGGCGCAAGCCAAAGCGATCGCCGCCGAATTCAAGGTCGCCGACAAGGACGACAAGGGCGAACCGGTGATGCGCCCGGCCGAGTTGAAAGACCGCTTCGCCAACCCGTTCCCCAACAAGAAACTCGCCGAAGACACCTATGGCAAGGTCCCGCCCGATCTGTCAGTGATGGCGAAAGCCCGCACCTCGCCGCGCGGCTTCCCGCTCTTCGTGTTTGATGCCGTGACCGGGCGCAACATCGAGACCGGACCTGACTATCTTTACGGCTTATTGGTCGGTTACGCCGACGCACCCGCCGGCAGCGAGCCGCCGCAGGGCTCGTATTTCAACAAATATTTCCCCGGCAACAATATCGCCATGCCAAACATGCTCGCCGCTGACGGGCAGGTCACCTACCAGGACGGGACGCCGGCAACGATTGAAAATTACGCGCGCGATGTGACCGCCTTTCTCATGTGGGCGGCGGAGCCGAAGCTTGAAGAGCGCAAGCGCATTGGCTTCCAGGCGATTATTTTCCTCGTTATTTTCGCCGGACTGCTCTATTTCACCAAAAAGAAGGTGTGGAGCGATCTGCCGCATTAAGCAGATTTGACATTGCGCGTGCGGCGGCTGAGGCGGCCGCGCCAGGGTTGACGAGGGGGCTGCGAGGCCCCTTTTTCACGTATAGTGCTTTCTTGACGGACCGGGGTAACAGCGATGTCGGCATCAGTGCTGGGAATTATCGGCGGATCAGGTGTCTATGATCTGCCCGAGTTGAAAGATGCGCACTGGCAGCCCATCTCATCCCCGTGGGGAGAACCATCGGACGCGCTGCGCATCGGCACCATCGACGATCTGAAGATTGTCTTTCTGCCCCGTCATGGGCGCGGCCATCGCTACAGCCCGTCAGAAATCAATTACCGCGCCAATATCGATATTCTGAAGCGTGCCGGTGTGACCGATGTCGTCTCCCTGTCCGCCTGCGGCTCGTTTCGAGAAACCATGCCGCCCGGTACATTCGTTCTTGTCGATCAGTTCATTGACCGGACAATTGCGCGCGCCAAGAGCTTTTTTGGCCAGGGCTGCGTGGCCCATGTCTCGCTTGCCCAGCCGGTCGCCCCCGGCCTGCAGGCCGCGGTCGGCGCCGCGCTCAAGGCAGAGGCCATACCCCACACCCTCGGTGGCACCTATCTGGCAATGGAAGGTCCGCAATTTTCAACGCTTGCTGAATCCAAGCTCTATCGCGAGATATGGAATTGCGACGTCATAGGCATGACCAACATGCCGGAAGCCAAACTCGCCCGCGAGGCCGAGCTCAAGTATTGCACGGTTGCCATGGTGACCGATTTCGACAGCTGGCATCCTCATCACGGCGAAGTGGATATCCAGTCGATCATCGCCCAGATGCATGCCAATGTCTCGTCGGCCCAGCGCCTCGTCCTGCGCCTTGCCCGCGATTTTCCTCGCGACAACCAGCCCTGCCCGGCCGGCAGCGACCGGGCGCTGGAATATGCCATCATCACCGCACCGGAGGCGCGCGACCCCGCCCTTCTCGCCAAGCTCGACGCCGTCGCCGGGCGCGTACTGACCCGCAGATAAGGCCCGACATGACCCTCATCGACAGTATCCGCACCATTCCCGATTACCCGAAACCAGGCATTCTGTTTCGGGACATCACCACGCTTCTCGGCAACGCCCAGGCGTTCCGCCGCGCCGTCGATGAGCTGGTACAGCCCTATGCCGGTCTCAAGATCGACAAGGTCGCCGGGATCGAGGCGCGCGGTTTCATTCTTGGCGGCGCGGTTGCCCATCAGCTGTCGGCTGGCTTCGTACCGATCCGCAAAAAGGGCAAATTGCCTCATGAGACGATATCGATTGCCTATTCACTCGAATACGGCGTCGACAGCATGGAGGTCCACAAGGATGCCGTGCTGCAGGGAGAAAAAGTCGTTATTGTCGACGATCTGGTGGCAACTGGCGGAACAGCGGAAGCGGCAACCAAACTCCTTCTGTCGCTCGGCGCTGACGTGATAGCCTGCTGCTTCATCATTGATCTGCCCGATCTGGGTGGCAGGGCGAAGATTGAGGCGCTCGGCGTGCCCGTTCGTACGCTCGTCGCATTTCCGGGGCATTGAAGAACGGACGAGCACAGGAGGTACATATGTCATTGATGGACATGGTTTTCAATCTGATCAAGGGCGCCATGGGCGGCCAGGGTCAGCAGGGCGGCGGCGACATGCTGTCAAATATTGTCACCCAGATGCTGCAGAATGGTGTTTCGGGTGGCGCCGGCGGCTTGTTGCAGCAACTGGAACAGGCGGGCCTGGGACAGCACGTACAATCCTGGCTCGGCAGCGGCCAGAACATGCCGGTTGAGGCAAGCCAGATCACCAGCGCGCTCGGCTCCTCGCAACTGGGCGAACTGGCAGCGAAATTCGGCATTTCGCCCGACATGGTGTCACAGGCGATGTCGCAATACCTGCCAGCCATTATCGACAAGATGAGCCCGCACGGCACGCTGCAATCCCATTGAGGACATCGCTGCCGGCCGGCTTCAGAACAGCCGGCCGCCATTGGGAACCTGACGCTCAGGGCTGATGAGGACGACCTCGCCATCGGCATCGGGAAAGCCGAGCGTCAGCACCTGCGACATGAATTTGCCTATCTGTCGCGGCGGAAAATTCACCACCGCTGCCACCTGGCGCCCGACGAGATCGTCGGGCTGGTAATGCCGGGTGATCTGCGCCGAGGAGCGGCGCGTTCCCAGTTCAGCCCCGAAATCAATCGTCAGTTTCCATGCCGGTTTGCGCGCTTCCGGGAAGGGATCGACCGCGATAATCGTCCCGACGCGGATATCCACCTGCTCAAAATCGCCATAGGTGATCAACGCCGGGGAATGATTGGTCGACTGCGCGCTCATCGCATCGCGATCCTGTCAATGGCGGGTGGAAATGCCGGCCTCATCATCAGCCGCATGACGCGCGCCGCTGGCCCTGCGGCGCCTGCCGTCAATCGCCCGCCCGACAAGAAGGCGCAGTGGCGCCGTCAAACGATGGAGCGTGTCGAGGGCGCGCATCGCCCGCTCGCCGCGCCGCAGGCTGGCGTCGAGCGCTGCCATGGTGGGCGCCAGGCCGGGGTCTTCATCATCAAGCCAGACATCAATGAGCCGCGCAAAGCTCAGCGCCAGGCCGCGAGCAGCGATGTGACCGCGCGCGCCCTCACTTGCCAGATCCGCGCCAGCCAGCATCCAGCGTTGCGAGCGCGTGGCGAGCCTCCACAGGCCAAGCGCCAGCGCCGGGTCCTCGCGCGCGCCGTCGCGCAGCGAGCGGATCGCCTCGCGATGGGGCAGCAGCACGTCAAGCCGGCGCATCAGAATATCGAACAGCCGCTCATGGGCACCTTCCTGATCAAGCTCAGGGTCAAGACCGGCGAGCACCTCTGCATCAATTGCGGCGGCAAACCGCTCCAGGATCGCAAACTTGCTGCCCGTCGTGCCACGCAGCACCGCCAGGCTGACACCGGCCTTTTCCGCCACCATCGCCAGCGTCACATCGCGATAGGCATAATCGCTGAGAAGGGCGAACAGCGCATCGACGACGGGGTCATTCTTTCGTTCATCAGTCATGGTGCCAACTCTCCGATCGTCCGTGTCTTAGACCAATCCCGCACAAAGGCAACGCGACGCGGCAGCCGTCTATCCCGCCAGTTCGCGGCCACGTGCGGTTGCCGCTGCAATTGCTTTGGCGAGCAGGGGCGGAAAGCCGCTATCGCCATCCATCAGGTGATATAGCGCTGCAGCCGTCGTGCCGCCGGGCGACGTGACGTTCTGACGCAGGATTGCCGGGTCGAGGGCCGATTGATGGAGGAGTTCACCCGCCCCCTCGACCGTCACCCGCGCGAGCTTTGCGGCCAGATCCGCCGGCAGTCCCTGCGCCACGCCCGCCGCCGCCAACGCTTCCACCAGATGAAAGACATAGGCGGGGCCCGAGCCCGACACCGCCGTCACCGCGTTCATCAACGCTTCGTCCTCCATCCACTCAAACTGACCAACAGCGCCCAGAAGCATCGCAGCAAGCGCCCGCTGTTCAATCGTCACCCTTTCATTGGCAACCCCGACCGTGATGCCGCGCCCAACCGCTGCCGGCGTGTTGGGGATGGTGCGGATGATTGCCACAGCCTCGCCAAGCCTCGCGGCAAACTGCGCCATGGTTTTTCCCGCGACGACTGAAATCACCAGCGTTGATGGGCGAAGCAAAGGCCGCAAGGACGGCAGAACAGCATCAAGCGCCTGCGGCTTGACGGCAATGACAACAATCTCGGCAGGCTGCAGCGCCATGTTGACCGATACGCCGCGTTTGCGCAGGTCGGCGCCCGTGCCATCCGGCAGATGAGGGTCGATGACCGCAACCGCACTGGCCGCCAGGCCAAGACGCAGCCATCCCTCCAGCAGCGCGCCGCCCATCTTTCCACAACCGACCAGGGCAAGGCGGGAGATGTGCGTGAGTTCGCTCGTCATGAGGTCTCCTTGCCTGAAATTCCCCCGCCGCCAATCGACAACACCCTGGCGGAAGGCTCAAGGGCGCAAACGCCAGCGCGCTTTATGTCTGTTGTCATATGCGCCAGCAAGGCCTCGCGCCCAAGGCGGAAATCACTGGCAATCCAAAGCGCGCGGGCTGTCGCCAGCCCATCGCCAATCGCCTTCCCGGCGGCGATCCCGAGCGACAGCATATCCTCCCCTTTGAGTGGAAAGACCGGCACCGGATCACGCGTGGCGAGATCAGCAAGCTCATGCCGGCGCGGATCTGTTGCCTCGTCGCGCGAGAGCGCCCAGCCAAAGAGATGGGCGTGGGCGTAGTCTTGGCCAAGCGCTTCCTGCGCCAGACGATGGCCATGCTGGCTTGTGTCGCCGGCGAGCCTCCGGCCCCAGCGTCCCATATCTGCAAGAAACCGGCTTTCGGCCCGCGACAAGCGCAATCTCGCGGTGAGACGCTCCGCATCCTCTTCGATCCTGACCGCTAACGCAGCAAGCCTCAGCACGGGAAAAGGCGCGCGCGCGTGAGCCTTTTCAAGCGCCACCAGCCGCTCAAGGCACCCGACGGCCGGTACGCCGACCAGATCGATCAGCACCCCGGTGTCGGCGAATGCACGAAGAGCGCCGACGCACTCAGGAGCAGACAGGAATTTGAGCATTTCCTGGCGCAGGCGCTCGGCAGAAAGCTGTCCCATGTGGCGGCGCGCCGTGGCGCAGGCGTGAAAGCCCGCAGCATCGGGGGCACCCCTGCCATACCAGGCGTGAAAGCGAAAAAACCGCAGCACGCGCAGATAATCCTCAGCGATGCGTTGGTGCGCATCACCGATGAACCGCACACGCCGGGCAATCACATCATCATAACCCCCTAAAGGGTCATGGATCCGCCCTTGAGCATCGCAGTAAAGCGCATTGATCGTGAAATCGCGCCGCTGCGCATCTTCCAGCCAGTCATTGCCAAACGCTACTTCAGCCCACCGCCCGTCGCTCGTGACATCGCGGCGCAGCGTCGTCACTTCGAAGGGGGTGCCGTCGACAAGCACCGTCACCGTGCCAAACCGGATGCCGGTTGGAACCGTGCGCAGGTTCCTTGCGCTTGCAAGCTCAACCACAGCATCAGGCGTCAGCGTGGTGGCGCAATCAATGTCGCCCGCCGGCTCGCCCATCAGCGCATTGCGGACTGCCCCGCCGACGATCCGGGTCACCGCGCCATCACCACCCGGATCAAGAACCGCAAGGAGGCGGGCAGTCCGGGGCGCTTGCAGGAACGCCGAACCAGCCAGCGACACAGCCGGCATCATGGGCGTTGGCTGGCCGCTTCACCGGCCTCATTGCGCCCGAACAGTTGGCGACCGACATTGGGGCCGATGACACCGACCATCAAGGCGATGATCAGCACACCCGCCACGCCAAGCCAGACCAGGCGCTTCTTGTCCCACGACGACAGGTGGAAGGGGTTGCGCTCGGCGACAAAGAGATAAACGGCGTACAGCACAAAGGGGATCAGAAAAAGAACGACATTGAAAAGAACAACACTGCTCATGTCTGATCCGTGTAGAGCCGCTGGTAGAGGCGGCGGATCATGCCCGCCGTTGCTCCCCAGATATAGCGCTCGCCAAAAGGCATGGCATAATAATGGCGGTCACGGCCACGAAATTCGCGGCTATGCTCGTGATGGTTGGCAGGATCCATGAGGAAAGCGAGCGGCACTTCGAAGGCATCTGCCACCTCATTTTCATTCAGCGTCAATCGATGCCCGGGATCAACGAGTGCCACCACCGGCATGATTCGAAAGCCCGTCGTCGTCTGATAAGGGTCAAGATAGCCCAGGCAGTCAACATGCCCGCGATGAAGCCCCACCTCCTCTTCCGCTTCGCGCAGCGCCGCGATCAGCGGTGACGCGTCATCCGCATCGATCTTGCCGCCGGGAAAGGCTATTTGGCCGGCATGCGATGGCAAATGGCTGGTGCGCTGCGTCAGTAACAGGCTGGGCTCGTCACGTTTGATGATACCCACAAGCACAGCTGCAAGCTTTCGAGGGCCAGGCGCACGCAAACTTATCAGCGTCGGATCAAGCTCGTGATCACCGCTATCAGCCGTCTCTTCGCCAAAATGCGGTGACGGGTCGAGGCGTCCTCGCGCCCGATCGATGAAATCGTCCAGGGCAAAGCCAGCCGCTCTCATGATGCAGCCACGATTTCGCTGGCCTTCGCCATCGGGAAAAAGCGTCCCGCCGACCAAACACCGAACATCTGTTCGCCGGCGACATCCTCCTCGCAGCCAAGAGCGACGAGATCGTAATAGACGGCCCTTGCAATCAGCGCCTCCAGCCGGTGGCGCACATGAACATAGGGGCGCAAGGTGCCGGGTGCGCTGCGTGAAAAGCGCAACGGATGAGGGCTTCCTGCTTCAACCCATTCATCCGTCAGGCAGCGAAAGCGCAAAACCTGAGCCGCGCCCGCGCCCTCAACCGCCATTTCAACCGCATGGAGGGGCGCATCATCGACCTTGATCCCGACTTTCTCGATCGGTGTCACCAGATAATAGCGCCCGTCCTCCTCGCGGCGCAGGACGGACGAGAAGAGCTTGACCAATGGCCGCCGGCCAATCGGCGTCCCAAGATAATACCAGGTGCCATCGACAGCGATTCGCATGTCGATATCGCCGCAGAAGGGCGGATTCCAGCTATCAGGACCCCCGCGCGCCTGGCGCAACTGCCCTTCAAGTCCTGCAATTGCTGTCGGGCTTGCAGCCAACGCCTTCTGCTCCATCTCGAATTTGCCATCATGCCGGCTTCTCACTGCATAATGGACTGCCCGTCGATGCCAAAGATTTGTACTGTTCCTTGGCGCAGCGACGTGGTCAGATAGTGACCTGTTTTCCCTGCCGCGCCAACTGTCTCGGCTGACAAGCATGACGAGTTTGGAACCCATGAGCACGCAAAATCTGTCGACCGGTGACATTGCCGATCTCGAAAAGCTCGCTGCCTCCGTCACTGACAAGGTCGGTCGCGCCCGCCAGGCGATCGCTGCTGTCATCTACGGGCAGGAGACGGTGATCGAGAACGCTCTCATCACGATCCTGTCCGGCGGGCACGCCCTCCTTGTCGGTGTGCCCGGCCTTGCCAAGACCAAGCTCGTCGATACCATGGGGCTGGTACTTGGCCTTGACGCCCGCCGCGTCCAGTTTACCCCCGACCTTATGCCCTCCGACATCATCGGCAGTGAGGTGCTGGAAGAAGACCAGACGGGTAAACGCCATTTTCGCTTTCTGCCCGGCCCGGTTTTTGCCCAGCTTCTGATGGCAGACGAGATCAACCGCGCTTCACCCCGCACCCAGTCAGCCCTGCTGCAGTCAATGCAGGAAGGCCATGTGACGATTGCCGGCAAGCGCTACGATCTGCCCCGTCCCTTTCACGTTTTGGCGACCCAGAATCCACTGGAGCAGGAAGGTACCTACCCGCTTCCCGAGGCCCAGCTTGACCGCTTCCTGATGGAAATCGACGTCGGCTATCCCGATCACGGGGCTGAAAAGCGCATGCTGTTCGAGACCACCGGTATCGAGGAAACGAAAGCCAGGGCAGCACTGACGGGCGATGAGCTGATGGCCGCCCAACGCCTGGTTCGCCGCTTGCCGGTTGGCGAAAATGTGGTCGAGGCAATTCTCACGCTGGTGCGCTCTGCCCGCCCCGATGGCACGGCCGAAACAGCGGCGATCGCCTGGGGGCCGGGACCGCGTGCCAGCCAGTCGCTGATGCTGGCGATCCGCGCGCGCGCCTTGCTGTCAGGGCGCCTTGCGCCCTCGCTCGATGATGTGGCAGCTCTTGCCGAACCGATCCTCAAGCATCGCATGACGCTCACCTTCTCGGCCCGCGCCGATGGTCTCTCGATCGGTCAGGTGATCGCCAAACTGGCCACCCGGTTAGGCTGACGGCGGTGCGCGTTGCCCTGACGCCACGTCTTGATGCCGCAGGTGGACCGCGCCTTATCGCTGATTCCGTTACCTTGGCCGCGCGCCTGCCCGACCTCGTGGTTGCGGCACGACGCGTGGCCATGACCGCGCTGCACGGCCTTCATGGACGCCGGCGCGCCGGACCAGGCGAAAATTTCTGGCAGTATCGGCGTTATTCGTCCGGTGAAAACGCTGCTGCCATCGACTGGCGCCGCTCCGGCCGCGATGACCACCTTTATGTCCGCGAGCAGGAATGGGAATCAGCCCATACGATCTGGTTGTGGGCCGACCGCTCACCCTCAATGGCTGTGCGATCAGACCTTGCCACCACCTCGAAGCGTGATCGCGCCATCATTCTCATGCTGGCGCTGGCCGAAACGCTGGTGCGAGCGGGCGAGCGGGTCGGCATCCTTGGTCTCACACGGCCCATGGCCAGCCGTTTCGTTGTTGATCGTTTCGCCGAAGCGCTGATTGCCGCTGAACGACGCCCAGCCGAAAGCCTTCCACCGGCCAATCCGGTGGCCCGCTTCAGCGAGGTCGTGCTCTTTGGAGACATGCTCGATACCGCGTCAGACATCATCACCCGCCTGACCTCGATCACGGGTGCTGGCGCGCGCGCTCACATCGTTCAGATCCTCGATCCGGTGGAGGAGACGTTCCCCTTTGCGGGGCGCACTGAATTCGTCGATCCTGAAACCGGCGCCCGCTTCACCGCCGGCCGGGCAGAAGCCTATCGCCTCGACTATCAGGCAGCCCTCGAGAGCCATCGCGGCGAATTGCAGGCCTATCTGGTGCGCAACGGTCACCGCCTCCTGCGCCATCACACCGACCGCACCGCAAACGAGCCCTTGCTGGCGCTGGGCACCTGTCTGCGCGAGCGGATGGTCGCTTACGAGGGCGGATCGTCATGAGTTTTCTCTCCCTTTCCTTTGCCACGCCACTGATGCTGGCAGCCCTTGTCATCCTGCCGGCAATCTGGTGGCTGCTGCGCTTCATCCCCCCGCGCCCCCGCGAAGTCGCGTTCCCGCCTTTGCGCCTGCTTCTGGCCCTGCGCCGCGAGGACGAAAAGCCGCAAACCAGCCCGTGGTGGCTGACAGCGCTGCGGCTGGCGATCGCGGCCTGCGTGATCCTGGCGTTGTCAGGCCCTGCCTATGACCCGCAATCGCGGCCTGAACGCTCCCGCGGTCCGCTGGTACTGGTGGTTGATAATGGCTGGCCGTCGGCCCAGTCATTCGATCTGCGCAAGGCAGCGATTGATCGCGATATTGAGGCTGCCATCGAGGCAAACCTGCCGGTGCTGCTGGTCGCAACCAGCCTGGGCAGCGATCAATCGTTTCGACCACAAGCGGCCACCGAAGCGCGTGAGCGCCTGCGCGGGCTTGCTCCCGAAGCCTTCATTCCTGACCGTCGCGATATCGCCGCCCCTCTGATGCGCGCCCTCCAGGACATCCCTGATGCCAACCTCATCTGGTACAGCGACGGGCTGGCGAACGGCGAGGCGCGCGCCTTTGCAAACATGCTTGCCGGTGCGCTGCCCGCCCGACGCCTCACCCTCGTCGAGGACCCGTCGCTCACGCCTCTTATTCTGGGCACGGCCGCCAATGGTGCCGAAGCGCTTGAAGTTCCTGTCATGCGCGCCGGCACGATAGCGCCTGTATCGGGTTCGCTGCGCGCCTTCGATGTCCGCGGTCGCTCGATTGCAGCCGCCCCCTTCACCGTTGAGGCGCGCAGCGACAAGACGACGGCGCGCTTTGCCCTGCCGGTTGAACTGAGAAACGACATCTTCCGTATCGAAATCGACCAGTCGCGAACGGCTGGAAGTGTGCAACTGCTTGATGATCGCTGGCGGCGGCGCACCGTGGGTCTGCTGGCCGGCGCGGCTGACTTCGACAATCCGTTACTCTCGCCACTCTTTGTCCTGTCGCACGCCCTGCGGCCCTTTGCCGATACGCGACTGACCAACGCCAACGGGACTGGTCCGTCGATTGGTGAATTTCTTGACCAGAATGTCGCGGTGATTGTCATGGCCGACGTCTCCGCCATTCCAACCGATATCCAGCCGCGCCTGGACCGTTGGATCAAAAATGGCGGCGTCCTGGTGCGGTTTGCCGGCACGCGCCTGGCCAACCAGCGTGGCGACCCGTTCATGCCGGTAAAGCTGCGCCAGACAACCCGCGTTCTTGGCGGTACCCTGTCATGGGAGCAGCCGCAATCACTGGGCCGCTTTACGCCGGCAAGCCCGTTTGCCGGAATGGCGATCCCAGACGATGTTACCATCAATCGCCAGATTCTGGCCGAACCTGACCCCGATCTTCCCGGCAAGACATGGGTCGAACTCACTGACGGCACGCCGCTCGTTACCGCCGAAACCCGCAATGCGGGTCATATCGTGCTCGTTCACGTGACGGCTGACCCCAATTGGTCGAACCTGCCGCTGTCGGGAACATTCCTTGAAATGCTGCGGCGGATGATTGTTCTGTCGTCAAACAGCGGCGCTCAGGACCGCCTCACACAGGGCGAGACGCTGCTGGCGCCCCTGCGCCTGCTGGACGCAAGCGGGCGCTCGGTGGGCGCAACCCCGCTTGCCAAGCCCATTCCCGCCGCTGCGATCGGCAAGACGCTGGTCTCGCGTGACAATCCGCCGGGTATCTATGGTCGCGAGGAAGCATTCCGCGCGCTCAACGCGGTTCAGGCGGGCGATCAGTTTACCTCGCTGCCTGGCGACCTCCTGCCGCCAGGCGTTTTCCGTCGCGATTACGGCGGCCATCGCGAGACCCCGCTTGCCTCCTGGTTTCTGGTTGCCGCCGCCGCACTCTTTCTCGTCGACGCCCTGCTTGTCCTCATGATGAGTGGCTTGTGGCGAGGTCGCCGGCCACTTGCCGCTGCGACCGCTCTCATTGCTTTAGGGATCGTGCCACTCCTGCTCGCCAGCATCGAACCGGCAAGCGCCCAGATCAGCCGGCAGCGAGGGCAGCGCGCGCCACAACCACCGCTGAGCGCTGCGACACCTGAGGACACTTTCGCGCTCAATGCCGCCAACCGCACGCGCCTTGCCTATGTCATCACCGGCATCACCGAAATCGACGATATCTCGCGTCAGGGATTGACCGGCCTGTCGCGCACACTGGCCGAGCGCACCTCGCTCGAACCGGCCGAGCCGGTCGGCGTCGATCTTGCCCGCGATGAACTCGCATTCTTCCCGCTGCTTTACTGGCCGATTGACGCGCGCGTCGACAAGCCATCGCCCGCAGCCATCTCCCGCGCCGATCAATTCATGAAAAACGGCGGGACGATCCTGTTCGATACCCGCGACCAAAGTGCCTCGCGCCCGGCAGCGCGCGGCGGTATCGACACGCCAGGCCTCGTCAAGCTGCGGGAGATTCTCAAAGGCGTCGATGTCCCTGAGCTCGAAGTCGTTCCAGCCGACCACGTCCTGACCAAATCCTTTTATCTGCTGACAGCTTTTCCCGGTCGCTTCGATGACGGTCCTTTATGGACTGAAAAGACAGCGCCAAATCCGACCGGCGCCAAGCGTCCGGTCCGTATCGCCGATGGCGTGAGCCCGCTCCTCATCACCACCAATGACGTCGCCGGCGCCTGGGCGGTGGATGCGCGCGGCAACCCGCTTCTGCCGACTTATGGGGAGAGCCCGCGCCAGCGCGAAATGGCGTTACGATCCGGCATCAATATCGTCATGTACCTGCTGACCGGCAATTACAAATCGGATCAGGTTCATGTCGATGATATTCTGCAAAGGCTCGGCCAATGACGCAAAGATCCCGTGAGACAAATGCCGGGACGGGCGCGAGGCAGCCAACATGAATTATAATTTCGCGCTGGTCCCGCTCGTGCCGCTGCCGCTTGTCTTCGTGCTGGCGGGGGTGGCGCTCGTGCTGACAATCATCGCCCTGGCCGCTCGCCGGCGCGGAGCGCTGCTGCGGGCGCTGGCGATGGCCTTGCTGCTCGCCTCGCTCCTCAACCCGCAATTCCTGCGCGAACAGCGCGAACGCGTGCCCGGCGTAGTGGCGCTGGTGATTGATGAAACCGCCAGTCAGTCGATCGGCAATCGCCGCGCCGAGACCGAGGAAGCGCGTAAACACATCGAAGCGCAGCTCAAGCAGTTGCCAGACATCGACGTGCGCACCATTCGCGTTGGCGATACGGTAAATGATGAAACCGACGGGACCGAACTCTTCCGCGGTCTTGCTGAAGGTCTGGGCGATGTCCCGCCTGAGCAGGTGGCTGGCGCGATTTTCATTACCGATGGGCAGGTGCACGATATTCCAGCCGACCTTGCAGGCCTTGGCTTGCGCGCCCCCCTGCATGCCCTGGTCACCGGTCGCAACAATGAAATCGACCGTCGCATCGCCCTCCTCACCGCGCCGCGCTTCGGCTTGGTCGGTCACCGCCAGACCTTCACCTTCCGCATTGATGATCTGGGCGTTCCCAGCGGTGCCAGGGTCAATGTCCGCGTCAAGGTTGATGGCGAACTGGTCAACCGGCTGAGCGTGCGCGCCGGCGATGTGGCCCAGGCCGAGATCGAGATCGTTCATGCCGGTGACCATATCGTCGAGATTGAAGTTGATCCCCTGCAAGGCGAAGTGACATCGGCCAACAACCAGGTGGCGGTGACGGTGAAGGGCATTCGCGAAAATCTGCGCGTGCTTCTGGTCTCTGGCGAACCGCATGCGGGCGAGCGCACCTGGCGCAATCTGCTGAAAGCCGATGCCGCAGTCGATCTCATCCATTTCACCATTCTGCGCCCGCCAGACAAAGCCATCGACGCAACGCCCTTTCGCGAATTGTCGCTGATTGCGTTTCCTGTGCGCGAACTGTTCCAGGAGAAGATCAACGATTTCGATCTCATCATCTTCGACCGCTATGAACGGCGTGGCATCCTGCCGCTCATTTATTTTGAAAACATCGCGCGTTATGTGCGCAATGGCGGCGCCCTGCTGATCGCCTCAGGCCCTGAAGATGCGGGCTTCGACAGCCTCTATCAGACGCCGCTTGCCCCGATCCTGCCGGCCGAACCGGCTGGCAGCCTGCTGGAGAGGCCGTTTCGTGCCACCGTGAGCGATGACGGCAAGCGCCATCCCGTCACCCGCGGACTGGCGGGAAGCGCCAGCGATCCGCCGAAGTGGAGCCGCTGGTTTCGCATGCTGGAGGCCGAAAAGCGCAGCGGCCGTTCACTCCTGCAAGGACCGGAAAAGCGCCCGCTGCTTATTCTCGACCGGCCTGAGGAGGGACGCGTCGCGCTGTTCCTCTCCGATCAGGTGTGGCTGTGGGCGCGCGGCTATGAAGGCGGTGGCCCTCACGTCGATCTGCTGCGCCGCCTGGCGCATTGGCTGATGAAGGAGCCTGATCTCGAGGAGGAAGCCTTGCGGGCAGTCCGGACGGGGCGCGATCTTGTGGTGACGCGCCAGACGCTGGCCGAGACCACACCTCCGGCAAATATTACGTCCCCGACCGGCAATCGCACCACGCTTGATCTGAAGAACGAGCAGCCAGGTCTTTATCGCGGCCGCTCTTCGGTCTCGGAGCCGGGAATTTACCGTATCGAGCAAGGCGATAAAACCGTCCTTGCCCATGTCGGGCCGCTCAATCCGCGAGAATTCGCCGATGGTCGCTCCTCGACCGAGCCGCTGGCCGCCATTGCCGAGGCAAGCGGCGGCAGCGTGCGCCGCTTTGCCAACGCCAGCGGCTTTGATCTTCCCCGCGTCGTTGCCCAGCGCAGCGGCGCCAATTATTCGGGGCCGGGCTGGATCGCGATCAAGGCAAGCGAGGCCAGCATCCTCAAGGGCATCGACGCGATTGCGCTGTTCAACGGGCTTGCCGGTCTTGGGCTGTTGATCGGCGCTCTCGGATTTGCCTGGTACCGCGAGGGTCGCTGAACGATAATGTCAGTGATCCGGCGCTTCGTCCCCAGGCGGCAAAAGAGCAACGCGAATGGGCCCCGCCAGACGATCCACCGCGCCGCTCACCAGTTCGACAGCCAGCACCCGCGCCGGATCAACCGGCCCCGGCCAGCCGATGCGCTGGTGACCAAGGGGCCTGAAGCCGGCACGCGCATAATATGGCGCATCACCAATGAGGATGACGGCCTCGGCTGGCGTTGTGCGGGCAGATGTGAGCGCTGACGCCAGCAGGGCCTGACCGTAACCTTTGCCTGCGAAATCAGGATGAACAGCCAGCGGTCCCAGCAAAATCGCCGGCATGGCACCGACATGAACATAGGTTTGCCACACGGACGCAATCAGCCGCCCATCAGCAAAAGCCGCAAGGGACAGGCTGCGCTCATGCCCTTGACGCCCGCGCACCCGATAGGCGGTGCGGGCAAAACGGCCCGGCCCGAAAACAAGGGCGTGCAAATCTTCCGTCGCGATATGAAAAGCAGGGCTGTCGGCAACGATAGTGAAGGCTGCGTTTGCGAGCCTATCGGCGCCAGGCGCCGTCGTGGAGAGCGATATCATGATGAAATTCCGGTCGGGCGATCAGGACCCGACCACATCGGACCTTGCGGGCCACAAAGGATGGTCAGGCAGCGACGGCACGCGCCAAGGCGCGACGAACCAGGTGTCGTCGTCGCAGAGACCGGAAGATTGTCACGTTTTTGATCATCATGATGGCGCGATTAGCACGGGGTTGAGCTGATTGCAAACCTCACCATTGCGCCGAGATGGCATGCCCCTCGAAGATTTCCGCCAGGCGCTGGCGTGTGGCTCTGCTCGTGCCGTCGGGCAGCGCGTGGCGATCAAAGAAACCACGCGCGACGATTTCAAGCTGGGCGCCGCTCGCCGGCCCTTCGACAAAATCGCGGACAATGAAGACCGCCACATGATCGCCGGCGAACGCCTCGCCATTATGAAAAATACCATGCAGCACCGCCGACCCGCTACAGATAATACCAGCTTCTTCGTGCAATTCGCGCTCCAGCGATAATCCCATGGTTTCGCCGCGCTCAACCCCGCCGCCGGGAAAATGCCAGCCACTGATATAGGAATGTTTGACCAGAAAAATCCGGTCAGAAGCGTCGACAACCACAGCCCGCACCCCAAGCGTCATCCCCCTGCGCAGGAGCCACCACGAAAACAACAATTTGCGCAGCGGTGCGATCACCTTCGTCTTGCCCTCATCTGCTCAAATTTGTTGCAACGCGGCGCAATGATGAGCCCTTCATCAGAACAGGTGAAATTTGCCATATTTAAGCCGCAAACCATGCCATTTTACGGAAAATATGAACAAATTACTAAGTTCAAAGCCTGTTTATGCATAGCTGATCTTTTCAATCAACACTTCTTTTTGTGCAATGCAACATATATGGTCTGACCATCAAATCGGCACCCGGGAGCGTCCTGCCTCACGCCGATTTTAGGGAGATTGTCATGTTTGCTCGTGCCCTGTCGCGTCTTCTTGCGCCCCGCATCACCTATGTTTGGCTGCCAGCGCTCGCCGCACCGACGGGCAGCGGGCTGTCGACATTGCTGCACTTTGGCTGATCTCCTCTGAGCAGGCAATCAGCCTTGGGCATCCTTACCCGCCACTTTTCTTTGATCCGGCCATAGCCCTTGGCGCGTAAAATGCTTTAAGGAAGCGTTGTTTCCTTGAGGTGTTTGCGCGCAGCTGATGGTTTTTGTCCTTGCTCATTTCTCTGACCCCCATCTCGGGCCCGTTGCGCGCCCCAGCTGGGGCGACCTCGCATCGAAACGTATGCTGGGCTATGCAAACTGGCTGCGCAGCCGCCGCCTTATCCATCGTCACGACATCCTGTCGCGCCTGATCGCCGACGCCAAGGCGCATTCCCCCGACCACATCGTGGTGACCGGGGATCTCACTAACCTGGCTCTGCCGGGCGAAATCATCGCCGCGCGCGACTGGCTCGAATCGATTGCTCCGCCGGACCGTTTGACGATCGTGCCAGGCAATCACGATGCCTACGTCCCCGGCGCCCTTGAAGAGGCGATGACGTGCTGGCGCGACTATGCTTCAAGCGACACAGCGCCTGGCGATCATGCGGGCGCGCAATTTCCTTTCATTCGCCGCCGCGGGCCGGTGGCGCTCATCGGCCTGTCGACTGCCGTGCCGACACGGCCTTTTTCAGCAGCTGGTCGCGTGGATGGCCGCCAGATCGTCCGCCTTGCCGATGATCTCGTGACGCTGAGCCGCGAAGGGCTGTTTCGTATCGTGCTCATGCATCACCCGATGGATGTGACCCGCAAGCACTGGCACAAGCGCCTGGAGAACGGAGGAACCGTGCGCACGGTTCTGACAACAGCCGGCGCCGAGCTAGTCCTCAACGGCCATATGCATGTGCCCGATCTCGTCACCATTGCCGGTCCCAGGTCGCCGATCCACGTCTTTTCCGTTCCCTCCGCCTCGGCTGATCCACGCCAGGGCACGCATGGGGCCGGCTATGCCCTGCATCGTATCGAGGATAAAGGCGCTGACGGGTTTGCCTGGAGCTATGAGCGGCGCGCCATCAACAAGGACGGCGAGATCGTCACACTTGAACGTGGCAACACCACTCTGCCAAACTCGCGGGCCTAGAGCGATGAGGCGATGCGAACAGGCAGGCCTCGGCAATCAGCGGTGTTGCACGCGGCGCGACAACGCCATCACATGAGGAGCGCACGATGAGCGTTTTGTGGAGCGAGCTTTCAGCCGCACATCTGCGGAGCAAGGCCGAGGCCGACGCTCTGGTGATTTTGCCGGTGGCCTCGACCGAGCAGCATGGCCCGCATCTGCCAACCGGTGTCGACACCTATCTGTGCGCTGCCGTCTGCGAACGCGCCGGCCGTCTCATGCAGGATCAAGGAAAGCACGTTGTTGTGGCGCCGACACTATGGGTCGGCCTGGCCGAGCATCATGTTTCGTTCGGCGGCACCTTCACTCTTGGCCTTCGTACCTATCACGCTTTGCTTGCGGACCTGCTGGCATCAATCAAGCGTGCCGGATTTAAGCGCATGATCATCGTCAACGGCCATGGCGGCAACATCGCCGCGCTTCAGGCGCTGACGACCGACCTCACGCGCGAGTTGGATATCGCCCTGGGTGTCACCACCTATTTCACGCTGGCAACAGAGAGCTTCGCTGCAACCCTTGAGGACCAGAAGGCGGTTCATCACGCCTGCGAAGCCGAGACATCAATGATGATGGCGATCAGACCCGACCTCGTTCTCAACGACCAGCTGAACGACGCGCATGGACCCTTTGCGCTTGATGGCACGTCACCCTTGAACCGCCCGCTCAATCATTGGCGCAGCTTCAAGGAGATCACCGATTCCGGCGTCATCGGCGATGCGCGGCGCGCAACGCCAGCAAAAGGTGAAACGTTGATGGCCGCTGCCGCAGCAGCGCTCGCAACGAGGCTTATTGCCGGCGAGCCATGGGCGTGAGCCTCAGCGCTCGCCGGAATAGCCAAAAGCCGATACTGGCGCAGCCGAGGTTTCCACCCAGACTGACTTTGTCGTCGTATAGGCGTGCAGCGCCTCGATGCCGGACGAGCGGCCATAACCTGACTGGCCAAAACCGCCGAAAGGCGACATCACCGAAATTGTCTTGTAGCCATTGATCCAGAACGTGCCGGCGCGCACCTCTGCCGCCATGCGGTGGGCGCGCGCCACATCGCGGGTCCATACCGCGCCGGCAAGCCCGTAGGGCTGGTCATTGGCAAGCTGCACCGCTTCCTCTTCATGGTCGAACGGAAGAACAGAGAGGACGGGACCAAATACCTCCTCGCGCGCAATCTCCATTCCCGGCGACACCTGATCAAGAATGGTGGGAGCAAAGAAATAACCGGCCTGCGCGAGCGCCGCCGGCGCACTCCCCCCGCTCACCAATCGTGCCCCCTCGCTGACGCCATCGCGGACCATGGATGAGACGCGTTCGAACTGGCGCGCATTCTGGATCGGGCCAAGATGGGTTGCCTCATCGAGCGGGTCACCGATGGCGATGCGCTGGGCGGCGCCAACGAGGCGCTGCACAAACGCCCCGTGAATGTTCCGCTCGACGATCAGCCGCGATCCCGCGACACAGGATTGCCCGGCGCCGGAGAAAATAGCCGCCTGCGCACCCATGATGGCTTGATCCATATCGGCATCGGCGAAGACGATATTGGCCGATTTGCCACCAAGTTCGAGGATCGTCGGCACCACATTCTCGGCCGCAAGCCGGGCAATTTCCGCACCGGTCCGGCGCGAGCCGACAAAGACCACAAGGCTGGTTTTCACATGCGCTACTGCTGCCGCGCCGCAAGTTGGCCCAAGCCCCGCCACGACATTGACAAGCCCGGCCGGCGCGCCCGCCTTGAGCGCCAGATGCGCGAGGATGAGCGAGGTGAGCGGCGTCAGCTCCGAAGGCTTGAGCACCACGGCATTACCAGCCGCAATCGCCGGCGCCACCTGCCAGCCGGCGGTAAAAAACGGCGCATTCCACGGCGTGATCTGCACGACGATGCCCAGAGGCTCGCGGCGCGTATAGTTCAGGTGGGAGGTCGGGACTGGAATGACATCACCGCTGAGTTTGTCAGCCCAGCCGGCGTAATACTCAAACATCTCGGCGACGCGGCCGACTTCGGCGCGCGCATCGCGGATCGGTTTGCCGACGTTGATCGCCTCGATCTCGGCAATCAGCGCTGCATGCGCACGCACTTCCTGGCCGATGGCCCAGACGATGCGCCCGCGCGCCGACGCGCTCAGTCGCCGCCAGGCAGCCAGCCCATCACCTGCCGACGCCATCGCCGCATCGGCTGCCCCCGCCCCGCCATCACGATAGCCAAGCAGCACCATACCCGTCGCAGGATCGATCAAGGGGATTGATGCCCCCGCGCCACCGATCAATCCATCGCCGACAAAACTGCCGATCTCGGCCGTTTTGAGGATGGTTGTCAGCAATGCCGCCAACCGCAGCGAACGCTCGCTGGCGGCGATCATCATTCGCTACTTCCCGGGGCAATCACGAATTTATTGAAGTCCTCGCCGTCGCCAAGACCTTGCGCCGAGGCGTCCCATAAGTCACTGACGAGCGCACTGACAGCACCAAATGAACCGACATCCTGCCCGAGCTTTGCTGCAAGCTGCACATCCTTGCGCATCAAACCCATGGTGAAGCCTGAATCAAAACGCTCGGACAAAATCCAGCGCGTGTAGTTCACCTCTGTGACGGCTGAGCGGCCAGATGCCGCGTTGATGGCGGTCAGCACATCCTCTGCGGGAACGCCTGCTGCGGCGGCAAGCGCCACCGCCTCGCGAACGCTCGCCAGATTGGCGGCAACGAGGAGATTATTGACCAGTTTGGCGACATTGCCTGCCCCGCTCGCTCCTACATGGATGATCTTGTTGCCAAGCGCCGTCAGCACCGGGCGCGCCCGCTCCATCACCTCTTTGTCGCCACCCACCATGAAGGTGAGCGTGCCTGTTTTCGCACCTTGCGGCCCGCCGGACACCGGCGCATCGAGAAAGCCAAGTCTGGTCCCGCAGGCAGCCGCAAGCTTGCGCGAGACCCGGGGCTCGGATGTCGACGTGTCGACAAAAATAGCGTCAGGCCGGCCTCGCGCAACAAAACCTGCCGGGCCTTCGACGACACCGGCAACGTCCGCTGCCTTCGGAAGCGACGCCACCACCAGTTCGCACACGGCATAAAGGCTCGAAGGCTCGGCGGCGATCGTCACGCCCGCCTGCTGCGCCAGCCTCTGGCGTTCCGAGGACAGATCGCAGCCACGAACCGTAAAGCCGCGCTCAACCAGGATCTTTGCCATACCCAGCCCCATGGCCCCCAGCCCGATGACCCCGATATGCTTCATCGCCATGACTTTCTCTGTTCAGCGCAAGCGTCCGCGCGCCGCCACCGGAATGGTTGCAACAATCTCGTCGCCGCGAACGGCAATCAGTTCGTCGACCATATTCACCACGACACACACATGATTGGGGACGACACGCACCACACCGCCAACATCGGGGCGATCATTGCAGCGCGACAGATCAAGAAAGCCATGCTCTTCGGCAAAGCGGGCGATCCGCGCCTGCGGATGCTCGATGATGTGACCATAGCCCTCCAGCCCACCGCCAGGATCAGCCGTCAATGTCTTCGAGCCCGCATCAAGAATGCCACGATCAGCGCCGCCACGACTGACCACGCGGGACACGACCGTCAGCGCCACATCGCCCGCCACCGCCGCTCCACAGCCCATCATCATGCGATCGTTGAAAATATAGGTACCGGCGCGATGCTCGCTCGCACCCCGCAATTTGCCCAGATTGGTCAGATTGGGCGTGCCGCCAGTCGACACCATCCCCGCATCAAGACCGAGCGCCCGCACGCCTGCAAGGGCCTCGTCATAGAAGAGCTGCGTCTCAGCCCATTTCGTTTCCGGTGGATAGAGCATGAAGCCGGCAAAGCGCAGCGCCGACGCGCGGGATATATGATCCGCCAGCGCCACCGCCTCGGCGGCCGTCGCGACGCCAGCCCGCTCACGTCCCGTATCGCATTCGATCACCACATCAAGAACCCGCCCGGCCTGGCGCGCCGCCATCGCCAGACCATCGATGGTATGCACGCTGTCGACCGCCAACGTCAGCTTTGGTCCCCGGCGCAACAGGGCGCGCAGCCGCTCAAGCGTCGCCTCGCCCATCACATTGTAGGTGATGAGAATATCGTCAATGCCGGCCGCCACCATGATCTCGGCTTCACCAAGCTTCTGGCAAGTGATGCCATGCGCCCCCGCCGCCAACTGCATCTTGGCGAAGAAGGGGCTCTTGTGGGTCTTGATATGCGGCCGGTTGGCAAGCCCCGCCGCGTCGCAGGCAGCCTGTACCCGGGCGATATTGCGCTCAACCCGGTCAAGGTCGACAGCGACCGCCGGCGTGCCGATCTCGCGCGCAATCGTCTGCGCCGCTCGCCACGAAATTCCGGGGACAATCGCTGTATCAGTGCTCATGGATTTTGACGATCGCTTCGATTTCGACGGGCATGTTATGCGGAAGAGATGCCATGCCGACCGCTGAGCGGGCATGGCGGCCACGCTCGCCCAGCACCTCGACAAACAGGTCCGAGCAGCCATTGATCACTTTCGGCTGATCGGAGAAAAGCGGAATGGCGTTGACCATGCCAAGAACTTTCAGGATTTCGACGCGATCAAGATCACCCGCCACCATCTTCGCCACCGCCAGAAGCTGCAGGCCGATGAGTCTGGCAAACTCATAGGCAGCCTCCGGCGTCACCGTGTCGCCGACCTTGCCGGAAAACACGCTGCCATCGGGGCGTCGCGCGCCCTGGCCTGAGAGGTAGACCGTCGAACCATCACGCTTGAAAGGCACATAATTGGCGATGGGTGTGGGAATGGCTGGAAGGACGAGGCCCATGTTGACCAGGCGCTGTTCAGACAACATGATGCCCATTCCCCTGCTACGAGCGATACCCTATCTTGGCTGCTTCGCCGGCACTTGCCAATAAGCGCATCTATCTACCCGGCATATCGCCTTGCGCGAGATCGAGCGCGACCGACAGGAGCACATTCGCGCCGGCAATCACATCCTCGGAACGGGTTTCTTCATCCGGCGTATGCGAGCGCCCGTTGATGCTGGGGACAAAAATCATGGCGGTTGGTACAAAGCCCGCCATCATCTGCGCATCATGTCCGGCGCCAGAGGGCATGCGACGCACCGGATAGCCCAGCCGCTTGGCGGCTGCCTCGACCTTGGACACAATCCGCTCATCAAAAGGCGTGGCAGGAAAACGCGCAAGATCACTGAACGTGATCGTCACATTCTCACTGGCGGCAATCTGCGCGGCAGCTTCGCGCATCTGCGCTTCGGCGTGCGTCAGTGGCGCATCATCGGGATGGCGCATATCGAGACTGAAAACCGCCTGACGCGCCACGACGTTGACGTTGCCGGGTTCGGTTCGGAACCGCCCGCTGTTAACCCGCAGGCCGGAGATCGTTTTTGTCAGGTCGCGAGCGGCCACCATGAGCCGCGCAGCTGCATAATTCGCGTCACGTCTGACGTCCATCGGGGTGGTACCGGCGTGGTTGGGCTCACCACTGACGGTCGCCTCCAGCCAGGTGATCGCCTGCACGCCGGTCACGGCCGCAACGCCGCCACCCGAATGATCGAGAACCGGCCCCTGCTCGATATGAAGCTCGACATAGGCATGGGTCTTGACGCAACCCGGCGCCGCCGATCCGGCGTAACCGATGCGCCGCACCTCGTCGCCGACCATGAGGCCCGCCTGATCCTTGATGGCGTAAGCCTCCTCGACGCTCATATCGCCGGTCCACACGCAGGAGCCGAGAAGATCGGGCGCAAAACGCGCTCCCTCTTCGCCGGTAAAGGCCATGATGGCAATCGGCCGGCGTGGCCGAAAGCCCGCTTCCCGCAACGTGGCGATCACCTCAAGCCCCGCCATCACGCCAAGCGCGCCATCATAACGCCCACCCGTGCCGACCGTGTCGATATGTGAGCCCAGCATTACCGCAGGCCCGTCAGTCTCGCCCGCCATCACGCCGACGATGTTGCCGATCGGATCAATATGCACCTCAAGATCAAGCTCGCGCATCCAGGCGACAAGCTGGTCACGGCCAAGCCGGTCTTCATCGCTCAATGCCAGCCGGCATACCCCGCCATCACCCGTATCACCGATCCGGCCGAGCACCTCCAGTCTGGACAACAGACGCGGACCTGATATGCGCAGATTGGCGGCTTCGTTTGCCTGTCTCATGTCGTATCCCTCAAATCCTTCAAATCACGCCCATGGCGTTCAGCCGACGAATGGCCTTGTCTTCTTCGGTCATCACAAACGTGCGGAAATTGTCTCTTGTCTCCCGCGCCGGCGCCCATTTGTTCTTGCTGATCTCAGCTTCCCATTCCGCCGAGGCGACAAAACGATCAATGAGCGCCGTCAAACCTGCAAGCTGTTCATCGGCGAGACCGGGCGGCGCGAAGATACCGCGCCAAGGTGCGAAGTCGATGGCAAATTCGCCCTGCGACAGGTCAACCGCGTTGATCCCGGGACTTTTGATATCGCTGGCAGCCAGAACCCTGATCTCGCCCGTGCCCATCGCGGTTTCGAAGTCACGCAACGTGCCAATTGCACAGGAAGCACGTGCTTCAAGTGCGCTCACCCGCGTGAGCCCCGCCGGCACAACCGGCATGAACGGCAGCTTGCGCAGGTCAATACCGTGGCGGGCGGTGATCGCGGCCGCCATCAGATGGTCTGCTGAGCCGATGGCGCCGCCGGCAAAAACAATCTTGGTAATGTCATTCGCTATCGCGCCGATCAGTTCCCGATAGGTTTTGAAGGGCGAGGACGCGGGAACAACCAGCAGCAATGATTCATTGGCAATGTGGGCAAGCGGCAGCGCTTCGCCCAATCGCAAAAGCGGCTTTGACGCCAGACCCGTCCCCATGATCGACAAGCTGGCGATCAGAATCTGACCCGCCTGGCCACGCCGCGCGAGAAAGCGCGCGAGCCCGGTCAACCCGCTTTCCCCCGGCGAGAATTCGAGCCGGGGCGTTGGCGCATCGCTGACCGTCTTGCAGGCACGCGCCAACCCCTGGGCGGCACGATCAAGCCCGCCACCGGGCGGGCCGGGCACAAAAAAATTGAGCACCTGCGGTACGCCATCAGCCGCCGGCGAGGCACGCTGCGAGAACAGAAAGCCGCCACCCGCCAGGCACCCGATCAGCGCGCGGCGTGTTGGCAGTAAATTTCTTCGACTGTCGAGCAGTTGCGAACGCTTCATGAAATGACTGGATATCTCAGACGGCACGCCTGGAACAGGGGGAATAATGCAGCACCAGCGCGTTTTTTGCCAGCAACCATCGCTCCAGGCCGACGTTAAACCACCTGTCATGACTGCCAGATATGTAGACACAGGAGGCATTGCATCTTATCCAAAAATTAACCAAACGAATTCATCGCTTCTTGGCAATAAACCCGGTGCCTGAATGAAACTCCGTCTCCGTTATGCGCTGGCGTTCGGCGCCCTGTCGCTGTCCCCTGCCTTTGCTGCCGACATCGCCACGCCGGCCCCCGGCGAGGCGACGCTGGCCGAACAACCGCAAGCGCCAGGAGATGACATCTTCGGGTTCACCAGCCCGTCAGATACCGGCAATGTCGGCGAAAAAAGCTTTTCGCTTGAAAGCACCACGCGCTTTGGCAAGGGCAACGGTCTTTACGTGACGCCGTCGGTCAAGATCGAATTTGGTTATGCGATTGCCGAAAATGTCTGGGTCGCCCTGTCGCCCTTCGTCACAAATTACCGCATCCGCGACGTCGCCGGTATCGACAATCTGAGCCGCACCCGCTTCGATGGCCTGTCAAGCGAGCTGATCTGGCGCTTTCTGCCACGCACACCTTATGGGCTTGCCGCCAGTTTTTCGGTTGAACCGCGCTGGGCGCAGCTTGATGGCGTGAGCGGACTTGGCGTCAACGCCCTGTCAGCGGAATTCAAGTTCTATATCGATCAGGTGATCATCCCCGATCAGCTGTTCGCCGCCTTGAACCTCAACTATCAGCCTGGCGCCCAGCAGGCCTTTGCCGCCGGCAGCCCATGGGTATCGGGCAGCGCCACCAACGTCTCGGCGGGTCTGACGTGGCAGATCACGCCTTCGCTCTTCGTGGGCGCTGAAGTGCGCTATCTCGGAGTTTTTGACGGCGCCTACCTCAACCGTACCTTGGGCACCGCCCTTTTTGTCGGGCCTAATCTGACGGTGAAATTCAGCGAAAAAACTGCGCTCAATATTGCCTGGACGCCACAAATTTCCGGTGATGCCAATGGCGTCGGCGGCAGGCTTGATCTGATAAACTTCGAGCGCCATCAGCTGCGCGTCAAATTCGCCTCTGCCTTCTGATCGCGCAGGGCTCATCGGGCTGACAAGCGCATCACCCCTTGCCAAACCGTGCGCCACACGAAACTCTGCCTCCTGGAAACAAGGGGGAGCGTGATGCGCGACACATACGGATTTATCGGATTGGGCCGCATGGGCCGCGGCATGGCAACCAACATGCACCGCAAGGGCTTCGCGCTGACAGTCTATGACGTCATGCCTCATGCTCTCGTGCCGGTGACGCAGCTGGGCGCCAAAGCAGCCACCTCGGTTGCGGATATCGGCGAGATATCTTCGCTCGTCTTCACCATGCTGCCCAATTCGCCCCAGGTTCACGACGTGGCCGAGGCCTTGGCCGGCACGATGAAGCCCGGCAGCCTGGTCATCGACATGTCGACCATCGACCCGGCGGCGTCTGATCAGGTGGCGGCCCTTCTGGCGGAGAAAGGCATCGGTTTCGTTGATGCGCCGGTCGGTCGCCTTGCTGAACATGCCGACCGCGGCGAATGCCTGTTCATGGTCGGCGCCAGACCGACCGATTTCGCCCGCGTCAAGCCCATGCTGGACGCGATGGGCACGACTGTCATCCACTGCGGCGATGTCGGCACCGGCATCCGCACCAAGATCGTCAACAATTACGTGACGATCAGCCTGTGCCTGCTCAACAGCGAGGCGCTGATGCTCATGCAGCGTTTTGGTCTCGATCTTACCACCACCATGGATGTGCTGAACGGCACGACTGCCAATAACGGCCAGCTTAATCTCAATCTTGCGCGCAAAGTATTGCGCGATGATACCGTGCCGGGCTTCTCGATTGATCTGGCTCATAAGGATCTGGGTCTTGCAGTCCAGTCGGCTCACGAGCTGAAACTGCCACTGTCGGTCGGTGTTGCCGCACGCGAAACGTTCAATCTGGCGCGCGCGGCGGGTTTTGGCACGAAGGATTTTTCAGCCGTGCTCGACCATCTGTGCCAGCAGGCGGGTATCGCCCCGCCCCGCCTGCCGAAAGGCTGATCCCTCAGCGCGCCGGCAGAAAGGGCTGACCGAGACAGGCCGGCGCCCGCGACGATCCGCGCGGCAGTCGGGACAGGGCGAACAGGACGATGATCGTCGTCAGATAAGGCAGCGCCGCCAGCGCCTGCGCCGGCACGCCGAGGCCGAAGCCCTGCGCGTGAAGTTGCAGGATGCTGACGCCGCCGAAAAGATAGGCGCCGATCACCGCACGCCCGGCACGCCAGGACGCAAAGACGACAATGGCCAGCGCAATCCACCCTCGCCCCGCCGTCATTCCGGGCGTCCAGAACGGGGTGTAGACGAGCGACAGGTAGGCGCCGGCAAGCCCGGCACAGGCGCCGCCGAAAAGAATGGCCAGCAGCCTCACCTGGCGCACATTGTGGCCAAGCGCATGGGCCGAATGATGGTTCTCGCCAACCGCCCGCAGGACAAGGCCGGCGCGCGTTCGGCCAATGATGAGCGCAACCGCCAAGGCCAGCGCGAAGGCGATGTAAACCAGAGGGTCCTGGCCAAAGATCACGCGGCCGAAAAACGGCAGATCGCTGAGATAGGGAAGATAAAGATGCGCCATCGCCTCGCGCTTGGCGCCGACAAACGGAAAGCCGACGAGGCCGGATAATCCCAGCCCGAAAATCGTCAATGCCAGCCCGGATGCCACCTGATTGGCAGCAAGCCCCAGCACGAGCGCGGCAAACAGCAGCGACATCGCCATGCCGGCGAAGAGCCCGGCCATGACGCCAAGGAGGGATGAACCGGTGAGGATCGCCACGGCAAAACCGGTCGCCGCCCCCATGATCATCATCCCCTCGACCCCGAGATTGAGGACGCCGGAGCGCTCGACCACCACTTCGCCGATGGCAGCCAGCAATAGCGGCGTGGCGGCGGTGATGATGGTGAGCAGGATCGCTTCAAAGATCATCATGCGGGAGCCCCTTCACGCGTGACCCTGAGCCGGTAGAGAATGAGCGTATCGCAGGCAAGCACGAAAAACAGCAGCAAGCCCTGAAACACGCGCGTCACATCAAGCGGCAGGCGCAGCGCAATCTGTGCGTTCTCGCCACCAATGAAGGTGAGCGCCAGAAAGAAGCCGGCGATGAGAATGCCGAACGGATTAAGCCTCCCGAGGAAGGCGACGATGATGGCAGTGAAGCCATAGCCGGGCGAGATGGTAGGCTGGAGATTTCCGATCGGTCCCGCCACTTCGATGATGCCGGCGAGCCCGGCAAGAGCACCCGACAGCGCAAAGACAAAAAGCGTCAGGCGCTTGTCGTCAAAGCCGCCGAAGCGGGCAGCGCGCGGCGCTTCACCGACGAGGCGGATTTCAAAGCCCTTGAGCGTGCGTGCCAGCATGAAGGCAAGCAGCGCAACGGCAAGCAGCATAAGAAAAAAACCGGGATGGAGCCGCCCTGTCTCACTGAGGCCCGGCAATCGCGCTTCAAGACCGAAACTGACGGAGGTCGGAAAATTGAAACCCTTGGGATCGCGCCACGGCCCGCGGACCAGATAGTCGAGCAGCAGATCGGCCACATAGACCAGCATCAGACTGGTCAAGATTTCCGACACTCCGAAGCGCGCCTTCAAGACCGCCGGTATAAGCCCGTAGGCAGCGCCCCCAAGCACACCCGCCGCAAGCATCAGCCAGACGATATAACTGCCATGTCCTTGTCCGTGGGTGGCAATAGCCACCGCACTCCCCGCCACTGCACCCATGACAAGCTGGCCTTCGGCGCCGATATTCCAATTGTTGGAGAGATAGCAGGGCGCAAGCCCAAGGGCGATGAGGATGAGCGGGGCTGCTTTGACGGTCAGTTCCTCGAGTGCCCACAGATCGGCAAGCGGCGACAGGAAATAGACAGTGAGTGCGGCAAGCGGGGGTATGCCGATCAGCGAGAAAAGGAGGGCGCCAAAGACGAGCGTCAGCACCACCGCAAGGATCGGCGAAGCCAGGCTCGCCCACATCCCGGCCTGCGTCCGGCGCTCAAGCGTGAGGCGCATGGGCTACCTCCCGCATCGCTTCACCCATCATCAGGCCAATGCTTTCGCGTGTCTGCTGGCCACGCGGCAGGGCAGGGCTCAGACGCCCGCGTGACAACACGGCGATCCGGTCACTGAGTTCGAAGAGTTCATCAAGGTCCTGACTGATGACGAGGACTGCGCCGCTTTGCTCGGCAAGATCAACCAGGGATTGCCGCAGAAACGCCGCTGCACCCGCATCCACACCCCAGGTGGGTTGTGCAACGATCACCAGCCGGGGTGCTCCCATGATATCGCGGCCGACGATGAATTTCTGCAGATTTCCTCCCGACAAGGCGCGCGCCGGCGGATCGATTTCACCAGCACGGACATCGAAGCGTTGGCGGATCGCCGCGAGGCAATCGCGCAGCGCAGCGCGGTCGAGAACACCCCTGCGGACAAATCCTTGTTTGCCATGTTGCGAGACAAGGACATTTTCGGACAAGGTGAAGCCAGGGGCTGCGCCATGCCCCAAGCGCTCCTCGGGGATAAAGGCCGCCCCAAGTTCTCGCCTCGCGACAATACCTTTCGCGCCCACTGCCTGCCCATCGATGCAGACGGTCTCGGGCAGGCTTGATACCTCGCCACTGAGGGCTGAAAAAAGTTCGTCCTGCCCATTGCCGGCAACACCGGCTATGCCCACGATCTCACCCGCGCGCACGCTGAAACTGACATCGACAAGGCTCGTGCCATGAGGGTCAGGCGACGCAAGGTTCAACTGCCTCACACCCAGACGCTCCGCGCCATCCCCGCGATGCGGCTTTACCTGCACATCGTGGATGTCTTCCCCCACCATCATCCGCGCCAGCGAAGCCGCGCTTTCCCGCGATGGATCACAGCTCGCCACCTTGCGCCCATGGCGAAGGACGGTGGCGCTGCGGCACAACACGCGGACTTCCTCAAGCTTGTGGGAAATATAAAGGACAGAGCGTCCTTCGCCACGGATGGCTTCAAGTGTGCGGAAGAGTCCGCTTGTTTCGGTGGGGCTCAACACCGATGTCGGCTCATCAAGGATCAGCAGTTTCGGATTTTGCATCAGGCAGCGCACGATCTCGATGCGCTGGCGCTCGCCAACCGATAGACGCCACACCTCGCGCCCCGGCTCAAGATCAAGCCCATATTCACGTGATACACGATAGACCCGCTCGCTCAGCGCCGCCACTGGTTCAGGTGGCAACGCCAGCGCCACGTTCTCGACAACCGACAACGTGTCAAACAGCGAGAAATGCTGAAACACCATGGCAATGCCATGGTGGCGTGCCTCGGCCGGGCCGGAAAGAACAAGCGGTGCGCCCTGCCAGATGATCTGGCCGCTGTCAGGCGCGATCAACCCGTAGAGAATCTTGACCAGCGTTGATTTGCCGGCTCCGTTCTCGCCCAGCAGCGCATGAATTTCACCCGGCCTGATCGCCAGATCGATGGCATCATTGGCAAGCAGGCTGCCGTAGCGCTTGGAGATGGCGCTTGCCGCCAGAAGCGGCTGATCACCCGAGTCTTGTGTGCCCACGCCCGTCATCAATAGTCGACCCGGTCCGGTTTGGCGTGCCAGGCAGCAAACACATCGACCGCTTCCTGCAACGGCAGGTGGAGGGTCGGTAGCGCGCGTGCCGCAACAGGCTTGGGGATTTCATCATAGAGATAGGCATCGTCAAATCCAACCTTCGCCGCATCGACCCGGTCGGCGGCAAAAACAATCCGCCCCACCCGCGCCCAATAAGCTGCCGCCAGACACATCGGGCAGGGCTCACAGCTTGAATAAAGGGTTGCGCCCTGGAGCTGGAACGATGACACCGCTTCGCACGCCTTGCGAATGGCCCGCACCTCGGCATGCGCGGTCGGATCATTGCTTGAGGTCACCTCGTTCCAGCCTTCCGCCAGAACTTTTCCCTCGCGCACCACCAGCGCGCCAAACGGTCCGCCGGCATTGGCAAGCATCCGCGTGCGGCTGAGATCCACCGCACGCAGCAGGAAAGTCCGGTCATCGAGGCTCATGACTGATGTTCCACTTGGAGGGTAAAATCGGGCAGCGTCCGGGAGGCAGCACCGTCATCACCAACGGCGGCTTGCCGGGCCTCGTGCTGCTGCAGAAGCTGCAAGGCGATGCCGGCTGCGATAACCGCCGGGGACTTGCTGCGCAGGCCGCCAACACCGATCGGACAGGTGAGCGCACCGATCTGCGATGGCGAAAGCCCGGCGGCTGTCAGCCTGTGGCAAAAGCGCGCCCGCTTGCTCGCCGAGCCGATGAGACCGACAAATGCAAGATCATGCCGCGACAGCGCCCGGTGCACGATACGCAGATCAAGCGCGTGGTCATGCGTCATGACGACAACGAGGCCGCCCGGCGCAATCGCCGCAACAGCCGTGTCGATATCGCCCAACCGGCTGCAAACCGTATGTTCCGGAACATGACTTGGAAACGCTCCGTCGCGCCCGTCCACCCAGCGCACGTGAAACGGCAGCGGCGCCAGCGCCAGAACCAATGCTCGCCCGATATGGCCAGCCCCGAACACCGCCACCTGACCATGCCTTGCGCTCGCTGCGGCCGCACGCTGTTGTATCGTCGCCTGATCATGTTGGTCGAAGATGGCGATCCGCACCCTCACGCGCCCGCCGCAACACTGCCCGAGATCAGGCCCCAGTACATAGTCGCTCTCGCCCAGCCTTTGCTCACTGGCCAGAAGTCGATGCGCGTCAGCCAGCACCTGCCACTCGAGCGCACCGCCGCCGATCGTGCCGCTGAACACACCGTCTTCGCGGACCGCCATCACTGTGCCAACCTCGCGCGGAGCCGATCCTTCGACCCGGACGATTTCCACCATCGCCGCCCGGCCATGACTGTCGATGAACGCGCCGCAGGCTGCCCAGGGTGTCATGGCCGCTCACCGCCCGGATGCCTGATCGCCTTGATGGCCGCCAGAATAGCCTCGGGGGTTGCCGGGGCGTGCAGCCCCACCTGCTCGCCCGGCGCTACCGCGTGAATGGCATCGGCAATTGCCGACCACACGGAAATCGCCAGCATGAGCGGCGGTTCGCCAACTGCCTTGGAGCGATAGATCGTCTCCCGCCGGTTGGGGCTTTGCCACAGGGCGACACGAAAATCCTCCGGCACATCGGATGCCACCGGTATCTTGTAGGTCGATGGTGCATGGGTGCGCAGGCGCCCCGCCTCGTCGAACACCAGCTCCTCGGTCGTCAGCCAGCCCATGCCCTGCACGAAGCCGCCCTCGATCTGGCCGATATCGATGGCGGGGTTAAGCGAAGCGCCAACATCATGCAGAATATCGATGCGCCTCACTTGCATCTCGCCCGTGGTGGTATCTATTTCAACCTCGCTGCAGGCAGCCCCATAGGCGAAGTAATAGAACGGCCGGCCGCTTTTGGCGGCACGATCCCAATGAATGTCCGGCGTCCGGTAAAAGCCGGTCGATGACAGGGAAATACGCGCCCGGACCGCTTCCCTCACCACGTCGCCAAAGGACAGGCGCTCAGTGCCGATCACCACCTGCCCGTCAACGAAGCGAATGTCAGGGGCCGGCACCTGGTAGCGCTCGCTACAAAAATCCACCAGCCGCGCCTTGATGGTGCGCGCCGCCTCACGGGCAGCCATAGCGTTGAGATCACTGCCGGCAGACGCAGCCGTTGGCCCGGTATTGGGCACCTTCGCAGTCGTTGTCGCCGTTATCCTGATCGCCTCAAGCGGCAGCGCGAATTCATCTGCCACCACCTGCGCCACCTTGATGTAGAGGCCCTGCCCCATCTCGGTGCCACCATGATTAAGCGCCACCGATCCGTCGGCATAGATGTGGACCAGCGCGCCCGCCTGATTGAGGTGAATGAGGGTGAACGAGATACCGAATTTGACCGGCGTCAACGCCAGCCCGCGCTTCAGCACCGGCGAGGCCGTATTGTAGGCGCTGATCGCGCTACGACGCTGGCGGTAATCGCTGGAGCGCTCGAGTGCCTCCACGAGCTCTGGCAGGATATTGTCGTCAATGTCCATACCATAGGGCGTCGTGAGCCCCATCACGCCGTAGAGATTGCGCTTGCGGATGTCGAGCGGATCACAGCCTAGATGCCAGGCAATCGCGTCAATGACACGTTCGACTGCCACCATGCCCTGCGGGCCACCAAAACCGCGGAACGCCGTATTGGACACCGTATTGGTACGCAGCCTGGCCGAGACAAGATCGCAAGCCGGCAGGTAATAGGCGTTGTCGGCATGAAAAAGCGTGCGATCGCAAACGCCAAGCGACAAGTCGGCTGAATAGCCGCAACGCATGGCAAAGTGCGAGGCAAGCACGCCGATCCGTCCCTCGCCGTCAAAACCCACCTCATAGTCGACGAGGCAGTCATGGCGCTTGCCGGTCAGCATCATGTCATCGTCGCGATCAAGCCTGAGCTTGCAGGCAGCGCCCATATGGCGCGCCGCGATGGCTGCAATCGCCGCCCACTGGCTCGCCTGACTTTCCTTGCCGCCAAAGCCGCCACCCATGCGCCTGACTTCACACTGCACAGCATGCGAGGCAACGCCAAGCGCACGCGCGACGATATGCTGCACTTCGCTGGGGTGCTGGGTGGAGGAATGAACCAGCATGTCGCCGCCTTCGCCTGGAATGGCGAGAGCTGCCTGGCCTTCGAGATAGAAATGCTCCTGACCGCCAATGGCGATGCGCCCGTTGAGACGATGCGCCGCCGCAGCAAAGCCGGCCGTCACATCGCCGCGCTGGAAGGCGTAATCGGGCATCAGCCGCGCATCAGCAGCCAAAGCAGCCGCAGCCTCAACAAGAGGCACCTCAGACGCGATGTCGATCAGCGCGCGTCGCGCCGCCTGCCGCGCCAGAAGATGGCTGGTGGCGATCACTGCGCCCACCACCTGCCCGTGGAACGAAATTGTCTCGCTCGCAAAAATCGGATCGACATCAAAATCAACCGGCGAGCAATCATTGCACCCAGGAACATCGCCAGCCATCAATACGGCGACAACGCCCTCACTGGCCCGCACCTCTTCCACGTCAAGTGATAGCAGCCGCCCGCGCGCGCTCGTCGCCATGATCGGCGCCACATGAAACGTCACTGCCGGCTCGGGCAGGTCATCAATGTAAAGCGCCTTGCCGCTGACATGACCGCGCGCGCTGTCATGGGCAATCGCCTGCCCGACGACCGAGCCGCTATCTGTTTCACCGAGTTTTGAGCGCGCGGAAAAATTCATGCCGGCGCCTCCGCGCGGCGCGGCCCGTCACGGCGCCCGATCAGACGATCACTGTCACCGCGTCGTCCCGCCATCTCATCGAGTGCCCGCAGCAGCAACGCCTTCGCCACATCGAGGCGATAGGCAGCACTGGCGCGCATGTCGCTGAGCGGCAAGAAGTCCTGCGCCAGCCTGTCCGCGCCGGCTCGCAAACCCTGCTCATCATCGAGGCTCAGGCCGGTCAATGCCTGCTCGGCAGCCGCCGCGCGCTGCGGCACGCCAGCCATGCCTCCGTACGCGAACCGCGCGCCGGCGATCCGCCCATTCGCGATCGTGACGTGGAACGCCCCCATCACGGCGGATATATCCTCATCCACGCGCTTGCTGACCTTGAAGCAGCGGAACCGTTCATCAGGCGACAAGCGGGGAATGGTAATGGCGGTCAGGATTTCCCCAGGCGCACGATCCTGCCGGCCATAGGCGACAAAAAAGCGTTCAAGCGGTAATCGCCTGACAATATCACCCAATTGCAGTTCGATAGTGGCGCCAAGGGCGATCAGCGCCGGCGCAAGATCTCCGATCGGCGAGCCATTGGCGATATTGCCGCCAATCGTTGCGCTATTGCGAATTTGCGTTGACGCAAAGCGCTGCATCAACGCGCCAAGATCAGGGTCGATGGCAGCCAGATGCGCCCATGCCTCGCCCAGCCGCACGCAAGCGCCCATCCGCAGCCCATCGCCATCCGCCGCGATGCCGCGCATGTCCTCGATACGTCCGAGCCAGATGATGCGACGAAGCGGTTGCAACCGCTTGGTGACCCATAATCCGACATCGCTGGCGCCGGCCAACAGCGTGGCAGTCGGAACACGAGATGCAAGAGCAGTCGCGCTGGCAAGTGTGGCGGGCGCCGCGAAGAACTGCGCCTCATCACCCGCCATCACGTCGACGCCGTCGTCAAGTGCTGCCAGCGCGGCTATGACATCTCCGGTTGCGGCCGTGAACTGGTCGTGCATCGACTGACTGCAAAGCTCCATGGCCGCATCGACAATCGGACGATAGCCGGTGCAGCGGCACAGATTGCCAGCCAGCCGCTCATTGATCGCCTCGCGCGTCAGCGGCAACGGCTTGTCATGAGTGAGCGCCAGCAGGCTCATGACAATTCCAGGCGTGCAGAAGCCGCATTGCGAGCCATGATGCGTCACCATCGCGCTCTGCACCGGGTGAAGCGTGCCGCCCCGCGCCAGGTCCTCAACCGTGATCAGCTCCGCCCCGTCGACCTGGCCAAGCAGGGTGATGCAGGCATTGACCGCACGGCGCACCAGCCGCCCCTGTTCGAGCCGCCCGAGCACCACCGTGCAGGCGCCGCAATCGCCCTCATTACACCCTTCCTTGGTTCCGGTCAGGCGCTGCTGGACGCGCAACCAGTCAAGGAGCGTGATGTCAGGGTGCGGCAGGTGGCAGGCCACCGCCCGACCACGATGGAGGAAACGGATCTCGTTGCGCATTCCGCTCATCGGCTGGCGATCCACGCCGCCAGCATCTGCCGCTCCTCGGCCGTCACCTCGCTGATATTGTTCGGCGGCATGGCGCGCGTGAGCACGCTTTGCACATAAATCTGCCGGGCGTGCCGGGCAATCTCCGCCGGCGTATCAAGGCGCACCGCCTTGGGCGCCACGACCATCCCCGGCCATAAGGGCTCGGCGCCGTGACACATGGCGCAACGGGTCTGGATGATGGACACCGCCTCGATGAAAAGCGGGTTTTGCTCTTCATCGGCGCCCGCCCGCTCATTGCTTGCCGCTTTCAATGGCCCGGCCAGGCTGAGCGCAATCGCCATCGCCATCGCCATCCCCGCCACGCCCCATGCCCACCAGGGCTGCCGACGCCCGGCATGACCCTCATTGAAAAAATGGCGGATGGCCGTGCCGGCGAGAATCACAAAGCCTACAACGAGCGCCGCATAGGGGGAGGAATAGCTGAGCGGTGAATGCGACGACAGCATCAGGAAGACAACGGGGAGCGTCAGGTAATTGTTATGCAGGCTGCGCTGTTTGGCTGCTTTTCCATAACTGGCATCAGGCACCCGGCCGGCCATGAGATTGGCGATGACGATGCGCTGGTTGGGGATGATGACATGCATCACCGACAGCGACATGATGGTACCGATCAGTGCGCCCGCATGGATGAAGGCGCCGCGCGGGCCGAATACCTGCTGGTAGCCATAGGCAGCCGCGACAAGCGCAACCAGTCCGATGAGGGCCAGCGCCGTGTCATTGCCACGCCACAATCGGCACAGGCGATCATAAATGACATAGCCGATGATAAGTGACCCGAAGCCGATCACCGCAGCCAGCCACGGGCTTATGCTGCGTACCGACGGGTCGATCAGGAACAGGTCTGCCTGCAGATAATAGATCCAGCCCAGCAGCGCCCAGCCCGAGAACAGCGTCGCATAGCTCTCCCATTTGAACCAGGTGAGGTGAGCGGGCAGTTCCGGCGGCGCCACATTATATTTCTGCATGCGGTAAAACCCGCCGCCATGCACCTGCCATGCTTCGCCTGATACGCCCTCCGGCAGGCCATCACGCTGGCGCAGGCTCAGATCAAGGGCGATGAAATAAAAGGACGAACCGATCCAGGCGATGCCGGCGATGACGTGCAGCCAGCGCAACAGCAAGCCACCCCATTCCAAAGTGATCGCCGTTGCCTGTTCCATCATCACCGCCGCATCGCCAACGTCCGAAGGACTGGAAGGTCATGATCCCATCTTTATGCCGGACAAGATCATTAGCAAGGCGGTCTGGCAGCTGTTCAAGAGAAGATTCTGTTTGAAATCCGCAAAATCCTCACGCATGGAGACAGTCTGAGCACGGGAGCATCACATGGGGCGCCTGACGACGCATGTCCTCGACACCGCCGGTGGTTGCCCGGCCGCAGGTGTCGTTGTCGAACTTTACGCAGTTGACGCCGCTGGCGTGCGGGCTCTGGTGACCCGCAAAACCACAAACGCCGATGGGCGCACCGATGAGCCGCTGCTGGCGGGCGATGCCTTTGAGCTTGGCCTCTACGAAATCGAATTTGCCATTGGCGATTATTTCCGCCGGACTGGTCTGGTAAAGGCCGGGCCAAGTTTTCTTGACATGGTGCCGGTGCGCTTTGCCATCAATGACAGCGCGGCACATTATCATGTGCCGCTCCTTGCCTCGCCCTTCGCTTATTCGACGTATCGGGGATCGTGATGGCATCATCCGATGACCGTGCGCGCTTTCTGGCGCGCTTTGCTTCGATCTTCGAATATTCTCCGTGGATAGCCGAAGAAGCATTCGACCGGGGGCTAACGCAACACTGCGATACCGCCGATGCCTTGCATCATGCCATGTTTCGCGTCATCCGCGAGGCGTCAGCCGAACGCCAGCTGGCTCTCATCAACGTTCATCCCGATCTGGCCGGAAAACTTGCACTTGCTGATGCGCTTACCGATGAATCACGTGCGGAACAATCATCCGCTGGGCTTGATCGTCTGACCCCCGATGAGCTTGCCCGCTTCACAGACCTCAACAACGCCTACAAGGCGCGCTTCGGCTTCGTCTTCATCATGGCGGTGCGCGGCGCGACGAAGGCTGATATTCTGGCAGGCTTCGAACAGCGCCTGCGGCACGATCATGATCGCGAATTCCACACCGCCCTCGGTGAAATCGCCAAGATCAGCCGCATGCGCCTCGAGGACCTCTTTGCTTCCAGCAACGGATAATCGTCATGACCATTCGCCTCGACGGCCTGAAACTCAAATCCTCACAGGTCATGGCAGCAGCAAGGCCGGCTGCGTCCGGCCGTTTTGAGAAGGCGGCGCTTCATCCCAGATCACGCGAAGCGTTGGGCCACGCCCGCGCCTTCATTGAAGCCAACTGGCTCCATGACGACGCCCCGCTGATGTATGCCTTCAACACCGGCGTTGGCCTCTTCAAGGATCAGCGGGTGATGATTGCCGATATGGCGCTTTATCAGGAACTCGTCATCAAGGCGCACGCCACCGGGCTTGGCCAGCCGCTCGCCGAGGATATCGTGCGCGCCACCATGCTGCTGCGCGCCAACGCCTTCGCCTCGAACTATTCCGGCCCCGCGCTCGCTGTTGTTGATCGGTTGCTCGACTTTCTCAACAAGGGCCTCCACCCCGTGATCCCCGAAAAAGGCTCGGTCGGCGCCTCCGGTGATCTGGCGCCACTCGCCTATCTGGCCGGCGCCATGGCCGGCTTTCCCGAAGCCGAGATCGATTACCGGGGCAAACGCTACCCGGCACCCGAAGCGATCCGTCGGGCCGGCCTGTCGGGCGATTTCACGCTTGGCGCCAAGGACGCCTCCGCCCTCATCAACGGCTCGACCGTCTCGCTTGCCATCGGCGTCCTGTCGGCGGCCGATGCACGGCGGATCACCAAAGCAGCCGATGTGGCGCTCGCATTGTCGCTTGAAGCGATGCGCGGCGAACTGATTGCCTTTGCCCCGCCCATCCATGTGGCGCGCCCGCATCCCGGCCAGCAGACAAGCGCCCGCAACGTCACGCGGATCGCCGGCGATTCCAAACGCTGCTCGGAAGCGGCCCGCCTGCTTCTCTATCCCGAGGAAAACCGCAAGGCGGATGTCGCCCCGCCGCCCCGCATCCAGGACGTCTATTCCATCCGTTGTGCCCCGCAAGTGCATGGGCCCGTGCGTGACGCGCTGGACTATATTGATCGCGTTCTCGCCGTCGAGATGAACGCAGCTACCGATAATCCGCTCATGTTTGACGACGGCGCGGGCGGCTACCGGGTTATTTCCGGCGGCAATTTCCATGGGCAATATGTCGCCCAGGCGATGGATCTGCTGGCGATTGCCATCGCCGATCTCGGCTCCATTTCCGAGCGCCGTCTCGCCCGCCTGCTTGACCCAGGCATGAGCTATGGCCTGCCGCGCAACCTCAACGCCGGGCGCAAGGGCCTCAATACCGGCTTTGGCACGGTGCAATGCTCGATGTCGGCGCTGGTGATGGAAAACCGTACGCTGTCCATGGCAGGCTCCGTTGATTCCATTCCTGGCAAGGGGAATGCGGAAGACCACGTGTCGAACTCCACCTGGTGCGCCCGCAAGGCACGCCAGATTGTCGACAATGTGGAATACATCATCGGCGGCGAGATGCTGATGGCAGCACAGGCCCTCGCTCTGGTCGAGCCCATCGCCGGAAAATATGCGCTGGGGCGAGGCAGTCGTGCAGCGCTGGAAGCGATCCAGTCGAAGATCACGCCAGCGCTTCATGGCGACCGCTGGTTTCATACCGACATCGCGGCGGCCCGCGATCTCATCCGTACGAACGAGGTGGTGGAGGCGGTCGAGGCCGCCATCGGCGCGCTCGACTAAGCGATGGTACAAACCCTCGTCGACCAGCTCGGGCGGCGCTTGACGCTTGCCGTCCCCCCGCGCCGTATCGTCTCGCTCTGTCCGTCGACCACCGAGACGCTGTTCGCGCTCGGCGCCGGCGACCGTGTCGTCGGGCGCACGACATATTGCCGCCATCCGAAAGAGGCGATCGACACCTTGCCCTCGATTGGCGGCACCAAGACGGTTGACGAACAGCGGCTGCGGGCACTGAAGCCCGATCTCATCCTGTCGGTGCGCGAGGAAAATGACGAACAGCAGATCGACGCGCTGTCGCATGATCTGCCCATCCTCATTCTCGATCCCGTCGATGTCGCAAGCGCACTGAATGGCATTCGTCTCATCGGCGCGGCGCTTGGACGCGAACAGGATGCCGACGAGCTCGCAGAGGCCATCGCTTCGGCATTCCGCACCTTGCCGCGTCTCGATGGCTATCGCGCCGCCTACCTCATCTGGCGCAAGCCCTTCATGGCGGCTGGCGCCGGCACCTATATCAACGACGTCATGGCTCATCTCGGCCTTGAAAACGCCGCGCCTAAGACCGATCGCTACCCGGCAGTCGACGCGCAGGCACTGGCCGCAAACCCGCCGCACTTTCTTTTTGCCGCCTCGGAGCCCTTCCCCTTTGCCGATAAACATCTGCCCGAACTGCAGCGCCTCGCACCCACCGCTAGGATCGTGCTGGTCGACGGCGAAATGTTCGGCTGGCACGGTGTGCGCATGCTGAAAGCCGCGCGCTATTTCGAACAGCATGTCCCGTTGTGGAATTCAGCCCTCGAACAAACCAGCGGGAAAGAGGACGGACGATGACGGACATCCTCTTGCTCGGCGGCGGCCACACCCATGCCCTTGCGCTGCTTGCCTTCGCTTCCGCGCCGATCAAGGGGGCGCGCCTGACCCTGATCAGCCGCGAAACGACCAGCCCCTATTCCGGCATGCTGCCGGGGCTGGTGGCAGGGCTTTATCGCCGCGAGGAACTCCTGATCGCGCTTGACCGTCTGGCGGAGCGAGCAGGCGCCCATTTTGTCGAGGCTGAAATTCTGTCGATCGATGCGCAGGCAAAAAGCGTCGAGACCAGCCGCGGCCTGTTCAGCTACGACATCTTGTCGATCGATCTTGGCTCCGTTCCCGACCGCCGCCAGATCGCGGGCGATCTTTCGGGCGATCTGGCGCCGAAGCCGCTGACGCCTTTCCTCGATCAGCTGTACGAACTTGGCAAAGCCGCGACGCCGCTTGATCTGGCGGTTATCGGGGCCGGACCCGCCGGCGTCGAACTCGCCGCCGCCCTGGCGGTGCGCTTTCGGCAAAAGAGCGCCAAGATCAAACTGGTCGCCGACCAGCCCGACCTTCTGATGTCGCTGCCGGAAGGGGCGCGCCGCCATGCCCGCTCAAGCCTCGAACGCCACAGGGTCGAGCTGATCGCCGCTAGCGTCATCGCGGCGCGAACCCCTGACGGGCTGGCGCTTGCCGATGGCAGAGCCATCCCGGCGAGCCATGTGGTGTGGGCGACGGGCGCAGCGCCCGGCTTCGATTTCACCGCCAGCGGGCTGCCGCTCGACCAACGCGGCTTCGTGCAGGTGCGCCCGACTTTGCAATCGACGAACCATGACAAGGTGTTTGCCAGCGGCGATACGGCGAGTTTTATGCCTCCCCTTCCCAAGGCCGGCGTCTATGCCGTCCGCCAGGCGCCGATCCTCGCCCATAACCTCAAAGCGCTCGTTGCGGGCGAGCCTTTGCAACCCTATCGCCCGCAAACCGATACGCTGGTCTTGCTGTCGACCGCCGACAAACGCGCCATCGGCGCCCGTAACGGATTATCCGCCGAAGGCGGCTGGGTGTGGTGGCTGAAGGACCGCATCGACCGCCGTTTCATGGAGCGTTTTCCTTGACCGTTACAAAGCGATATAGGATCGAAGCACAGATAAGAAAGTTCCGCTCATGACCGTCTCCACCGACAATCCGCTCCTCACCCCTTGGACGACCCGGTTCGGCCTGCCTCCTTTTGGTGAGATCAAGCCGGAGCATTTCGGCCCGGCATTCGAGCAGGCGATGGCGGAGCAGAAGGCCCGTTTCGAGGCGATCGCGACCAATCCCGAAGCGCCAAGCGTCGCCAATACGCTCGAAGCGCTCGAAACCGCTGGCGAGCTGATGGGGAAAGTCGGCCGCGTCTTCTGGAATCTCACCGGTAGCGACGCCACCCCTGAACTACAGGCCATCGAGCGCGAAGTAGCGCCGAAGCTCGCCCGCTTCCATGCCGAGCTGATGACCGACGCCCGTCTCTTTGCCCGCATCAAAGCGCTTTACGACAGGCGGGACACGCTCGATCTCACAGCCGAACAGCGCCGGCTTCTCGATTGCACTTTTCGCTGGTTCTCGCGCTCGGGCGGCGGGCTTGAAGCGCCGGCGCGCGAGCGCTTGAAGGAAATTGCCGAACAATTATCGCAGCTTGGCACCAAATTCAGCCAGAACATCCTGGCCGATGAAAGCGCCTACGCCCTGATCCTCGACGGCGAGGACGATCTCGCCGGCTGCCCCGATTTCCTCAAAGCCGCCATGACGCGGGCTGCCAGCGACCGGGGCCATGACGGCAAACATGCCGTCACCCTGTCGCGCTCGATCATCGAACCCTTTCTTACCTTTTCCGCCCGCCGCGATCTGCGCGAAATCGCCTTCAAGGCGTGGATTGCGCGCGGCGAAAGCGGGGGCGCGACCGACAACCGGGCCCTTATCGCCGAGATGGTGGCCCTGCGCAGCGAGCGGGCCCGCCTTCTCGGCTTTGACAGCTTCGCAGCCTTCAAGCTCGACGAATCGATGGCAAAGACACCTGCTGCCGTCCGCGATCTGCTGGAAACCGTGTGGAAGCCGGCACGTGCCAAGGCCGGGCGCGAGGCCGACGCGCTGCGGGCCATCATCGACAATGAAGGGCGCAATCACCCGCTTGAAGCCTGGGACTGGCGCCATTACGCAGAAAAGGAGCGTCGCCGCGCCCATGCTTTCGACGAGGCCGAGATCAAACCTTATTTCAGCCTGGAGGCGATGATCAGGGCTGCGTTCGACACAGCCAGCCGGCTCTTTGCTCTCACCTTCACCGAGCGCCGCGATCTTGACGGATATCACCCCGATGTCCGTGTGTTCGAGGTACGTGACACAGAGGGGGCTTTTGTTGGCCTTTTTCTCGGCGATTACTTCGCCCGCCCGAGCAAACGCTCCGGCGCCTGGATGAGCGCCTTCCGCAGCCAGCAGAAACTCACGCGCGACGAGCGCCCCATCATCGTCAACGTCATGAATTTTGCCAAGCCGGAGGAAGGCAAGCCTTCCCTGCTCTCCTTCGACGATGTGCGCACGCTCTTTCACGAATTCGGTCACGGGCTGCACGGGCTGATGTCGAATGTGACCTACCCTTCCCTCGCCGGCACCGCGGTGGCCCGCGATTTCGTCGAACTGCCCTCGCAATTATACGAGCACTGGATGTCGCACCCCGACGTGCTGTCGCGCCATGCCCTTCATCACCAGACCGGCGAGCCGATACCTGCCGCCCTTCTGGCCAAGCTGCTCGCCGCACGCACTTTCAATCAGGGCTTCCAGACGGTCGAATACACCTCAAGCGCGCTTGTCGATCTCGACTACCACCTGCCGGGCGTGCCGCAACCGCTCGACGTCGACCAGTTCGAAAAATCGGTGCTCGACCATATCGGCATGCCCGATAATATCGTCATGCGCCATCGTTCCGCCCATTTTTCTCATGTCTTTTCCGGGGATGGCTACGCCGCTGGCTATTATAGCTATCTATGGTCGGAGGTTCTCGATGCTGACGCCTTCCGCGCCTTCACTGAAGCGGGAGATGTTTTTGATCCGCAGATCGCGGAGCGGCTGGGAAAGTTTATCTATTCCGCCGGCAATATGCGCGATCCGGAAGACGCTTACGTGCTCTTTCGAGGACGTTTGCCAACGATTGATGGCTTATTGGAGAAGCGGGGACTGACGGCCTGATGATCTGTCACCATACACTCACGTAAACGTGCTTTGGCCGGAGCCTTCGCTGCGGTCATGAGACTGACAACATTACGGAAACATATGTTCATGGACAGCGCTGGCCCTGCCGCAAACCCTCAAAGCCCAGGCATGATAACACGTGCTGTGACCGGCGCCGACCGCCTGGCGCAACGCCTCGCTGCGGCCGGCATCCGCCACGCCTATGGCATTCCCGGCGGCGAAGTCCTGGCCTTTGTCGAGGCAATTCAGCAGGCCGGGATCGAGCCGGTTCTGGTGAAACACGAGAATTCAGCAGGTTTCATGGCTGAAGGCACCTGGCACGCCACCGGCGCGCCGGGGCTCTTCTATGCCACCCTCGGCCCAGGCGTTGCCAACGCCATCAACGTCGTGGCGAACGCCTTTCAGGATCGCGTACCACTCATTTTCGTCACCGGCTGCGTCGATCAGGCCGAAGCTGAAAGCTATACCCACCAGGTTTTCGATCACCAGGCCCTGCTGCGCCCGATCGTGAAGGCCTCTTTCCGCGCGACCGCAGACACGGCCGATCTGGTCGCCGACAAGGCCATCACCATCGCCCTTTCCGGCCGCCCCGGCCCGGTGCATATCGATCTGCCGATCAGCGTCGCCGAAGGACCTGCCCGCCCTGGTCCGCTCACAATCACCGTGACCGCTGCCCCTCAGGCACCAGCCGAGAGCGCGAGCCTCAGCGCCGCCCGTGCTGCCCTGGCCGGAGCGCAGCGACCCTTGATCATCGCCGGGCTTGACGTCGTCAATCAGGGAGCGGGCGCGGCAGTCCTGGCTTTGGCTGACTGCCTCGACGCGCCGCTCATCACCACCTACAAGGCCAAGGGGGTCATCGACGAGACGATGCCGCGCGCGCTCGGTGGCGCCGGCCTCTCGCCCAAGGCCGACAAGCTCCTCATGCCGCTCATCCAGGCAGCCGACGTCATCGTCCTTGCCGGCTATGACCCGATCGAGATGCGCATCGGCTGGCGTCACCCCTTTGCCGCCGACACCGTCCTCATCGATGTCTGCGCCGAAGCGATGACCCATGGCATGCATCACGCGACCCATCTTTTCGTGGGCGATATTGCTGCGAGCCTTGCCGTGCTCGGTCGCGAGCTGACACCGCGTTCGTCATGGGCAAACAAGGAACCGGCAGGCGTCCGTCAGGCGTTGGTGACAGCATTCCTTCCCGAGGAAGGGTGGGGCCCGACCCGTGCTTTTACCACGCTGCGCGAAGTCGCCCCGCGCGACACCGTCGTCACCGTCGACAGCGGCGCGCATCGCATCCTGGCGAGCCAGGTCTGGTCGTGTTTTACCCCGCGCACCATGCTGCAATCCACCGCGCTCTGCACCATGGGCTGCGCTGTGCCGCTGGCGCTCGGCTACAAGCTCGCCAGCCGGCAGGTGCCGGTGCTGGCCTTTGTTGGCGATGCCGGGCTTGAAATGGTCCTGGGTGAACTCGCAACCGCGCGCGATCGCTCCCTTGGCGTTGTCATCGCCGTTCTGGTTGATGAAAGCCTCGCCCTCATCGAAATGAAGCAGCGGGCAACCCAACGCCCTAATATGGCCGTTGATTTCGGCGCTAGTGATTTTCCGGCCATTGCCGCCGCGCTGGGGGGGCATGGCGTCTGGATCGACGATGCCGCAACCCTGGCAAGCGAGGCCCGCGCCGCGTTTGACCGTTCGACATTCACCGTCCTTGCCATCCGTATCGGACGGCGAGCCTATGAAGGTAAGTTCTGATGACGCCCCCTGTCAAAAAAGAACGGGATGTTCGCCTCGATTTTTTCCGTGGCCTGACAATGTTCATCATCTTCGTCGCCCACGGCCCGGATAATCCGTGGAATAACTGGATTCCGGCGCGCTTCGGCTTCTCCTCAGGCGCCGAGCTTTTCGTCTTCTGCTCCGGCTTTGCCAGTTCGATCGCCTTTGGCGCGATATTTCTGCGCCGCGGCATTTTCCTTGGCACCATGCGCATCGCTTATCGCTGCTGGCAGGTCTACTGGGCGCATATCTGCGTCTTCCTGGCGACCATCGCACTCGTCATCATCGCTCACAGCCTGTGGCCCAATGGCGGCTTCCAGGACGAGCCGTTCGGCGAGCTGTTTAGCGACCCCATGCGCGGCCTGCTGGGCATGCTGACATTGTCCTATCTGCCTGCCTATCTCGATATCCTGCCGATGTATCTCGTCATTCTGGCGATGATACCAATCATCATGATCTTGCGCCGGCTGCATCCGGCCCTGCCTTTCCTTTTTGTTGCCGCGTCTTATCTTTCGACCTGGTTTCTGGGTGTCAAACTGGTCGGCAATCCATGGACCGGCTTTGGCTGGTTCTTCAATCCGTTCGCCTGGCAGCTCATCTTCTTCTGCGGGTTTTTCTTCGGCAGCGGCTGGATCAAGCCGCCGCCCTTCGGCAACCGCCCGCTGGTGATCATCTGCCTTGCCTTCCTTGTCGTCTCGGTGCCCGTCAACTTCTGGGGCTTTATCGACAATGTCTGGTTCTTCGCCGACATTCACATGTGGCTGCTGGCAGATGAGGAGAAATCCAATCTGCACATTCTGCGCGTCATCCATTTCCTGGCGCTGGGCTATATCGCGCTGACCTTCGTCAATCCACGCCGCCACCTGCTCAACCAGGGTATCGGCAAGATCATTATTACGGTTGGCCGTCAGTCGCTTGCCGTTTTCCTTGTCAGCATTGTCACGGCACGGGCCGTATCGATCGCCATCAAGCAGGGCATGGGCACACCGGTTGAGGTTGCCGCCCTGAACCTCGCGGGTTTTGCCCTCATCATCGCCACGGCTTATGTCGTGACATGGATCAAATCCCAGCCATGGTCGTCCCCCAAACGCCAGCCCCTGCCGCAGGAAGCGTCCAGTGGTGTCAAGCTGGGATCACCGGCCGAATGAAGATCAAGCACCCTTCGTTAGGGTCAGGACCCATTAATTTAGGCAAAACGGCATGGCACGAATGGACAAAATGGCAGGAGACGCCCGAAAAGCATACCCTTTGGTATGGTTGAGGGC
>FRDC01000758.1_pt1 | contig 98009 bp, 83 predicted proteins | sample 1106171 | NCBI WGS metagenome assembly FRDC01 (sample SAMEA3930566, study PRJEB13176) | freshwater metagenome | biome: Drinking water system; feature: drinking water; material: water | place: Singapore | collected 2014-12-20
TTTAAAAAATCAGGGGTTTTGCAAAGGTCTCTAGTAATTGCATCGCGAGTCCATTATTGCATTTTAGCGGAGGGTATTATGGCGGGTGTTGATTCACAGATTTGATGATCTATTGCACGGAACGGCAGTTGGGGAGTATGCTTTGCTTGAATATAATTTTTATTATAAATCAAAAACCTTTGAGCGATGAAAGGTGTATCGATAGTTATTCTACACTGGCGTTATTTTGCTAATTAGTACACTTAGTTAGAACTGTTGAAGAAGGAAGATTTACGTGAAGATAAAATCAATAAGTATCAATCGATTTAGGGGATACGCTAACCCTGTCTCCGTTGAGATGGATGACTTACTTGTGTTAGTTGGCAAGAATGATATTGGAAAATCAACGATTCTTGAAGCATTAGACTTCTTTTTTAACGAAGGAAAAGGAAGTATAAAAATCGACAAGGATGATATCAATAAAAAGTGTCTACGTGAGGGGCAGGATTGTATTGAAATCGCGGTTGAATTTACGAATTTTCCAGCATCAATTGTAATTGATGCTAGTAATGAAACAACTCTCGCAAATGAATACCTCCTTACTAAAAACGGTACTTTGCAAGTTGTAAAGCATTATCCTAACGCAGGAAAGGAAAAAGTCTTTATTAGGGCGCTACATCCAACAAATCCCAAGTGTAAAGATCTCTTATTAAAGAAAAATGAAGAACTCAAAAAAATACTTGGTGATTGTGGACTTGTTTGCGATGACAAGACGAAAAATGCGGAGCTTCGAAAGGCTATCTGGGAGGGGCAGGAAGATCTACAACTCAAAGAATATGAAATTGAGGTTGCGAAGATTGATACAAAGAACATTTGGGAACAGCTAAAAGCATATATGCCGCTTTTTACCCTATTCCAGTCAGATAGAAAGAACAGTGACGGCGACAGTGAAGTTCAAGACCCCATGCGTTTAGCTGTGAAGGAAATTCTGGGAGATTCTCAAATTCAGACTGAGTTATCAAAAGTAGCTGAAACGGTAAAAGCAAGGTTGGATGACGTAGCTTCAAGAACACTATCAAAATTGAGCGAAATGAATCCAGAAATCGCGACATCTCTCGATCCACAGTTGCCAGACCTTGCGAACTTGAAATGGGTAGATGTATTTAAGAATGTTTCAATTACTGCTGACGATGATATTCCAATAAATAAGAGAGGAAGCGGCGTAAAAAGGTTGATACTTATCAGTTTCTTTAGAGCGGAAGCAGAACGACGACAACTAGAGACTAATGTTCCAAACATTGTTTATGCGATCGAGGAACCTGAAACATCACAACACCCCGAACATCAGCGATCCTTGATTGATGCCTTAGTCAGTTTATCTAAGACAACGAATGCTCAAGTAATGCTTACTACTCATAGTCCAGAGATTGTGAAAAAACTTCAGTTTGAGAACATTCTTCTTATTTCAGGTCGAAATGCTGGGCAAGTTTATCGAATTCAAAAACATGAACTGCCATATCCGAGTCTTAATGAAGTGAATTACGTGGCTTTTGGTGAGGCATCTTTTGAGTATCATAACGAGTTATATGGATTTATTGAGGCAGAAGGAAAACTAGCTAATTACAAAAGTGGCAAGCCACTGAGGAGTTACACTAAGATCAAGAAGGATGGATCCACAGTTATGCAGCAAATTGAATTAACAGAGTACATAAGGCACCAAGTTCACCATCCGGAGAATGACAAAAATGTTCAATTTACATCTGAAGAACTAAGTGCATCCATTGAAGAAATGAGAACTTTCATTCAGTCTAATATTCGTTAGTATGGTTATATCAACAAATTACTGAACCCGCGTAAGCTGAAAGCATTCCGCCAAATGAGCATGATGATAGCTTGGCATTGGTTTTGATCTGACGGATCACCCCTCGGGCATCCGTCCTGCAAACTGAAAACAAGCCGTTAAAACGATAAACGCATTTCGTCACCGGTTCGGATTCCGGCTCAATTTATAACTGATCTGATACTCCGCGCCTTCCGCTTCGATGATGAGCGACGATTCCCGGCTGTTTTCGCCTTTCTTCAATGCCGGAATCGTGGCGGTGAACGGGCCGTCGTCGTCATCGCCGCTATCCAGCTCGTATACGGTGATGTTGAGCCGGTCGCTGAACGCGGTGTTTTTCGGGTAATAAGCATTGAGCATGCGCCGTTCGTCGTCGTCGAAGTCTTCGTCGGTGAAGTCGAGGAAGTTGGTCGCCATGTCGTCGGCGGTCAGGGTGAGGTGGATTTCGTCCGCGCCGAGGCCGCTTTGATCTTCAATGCTGTAGATTTCCAGATAATTCAGGTAGGAAATGCTGTAGCGGTACCCGGCGAGGAATTCGAAATCCGTTATCTGGCTGCGCTCCAGCAGCATGTAAACATCCTGGATGTCGGCGGCGCGGTCATAGCCGATCAATGTGAGTTTGTCTTCGTTGGATACTTGCTCGAACGGCGCTGGGGCAGCGATGCCTTCGAACAGGCTGAGGCGGATTTTCCGGTTGAAGTCGTTTTGAATGTAAAACTCCACCCGGTAAGGATTGCCGCTCAACAATTGCTCGGCCAGCGGCGCGCGGAACCAGCATTCGTCATTTTTGCCGTTCTTCTGGCCCACCGGCAAGCGCGGGTCTTTGGGATCGTCGTTCGGCAATAGGCCGATGGCGAGGAAACGGTTTTCGCCGGTGTGCTTGATGAAGGAAAAGGCGATGTTTCCGGTGAATTGCTCTTCTCTTTCAGTGGCTTTCAGGCGGATGAACATCGGTTTATGCACATCGACCTGATCGCCCGTTTCGGCAAGCTGGAATTCATGTTGCAGACCGTTCAGCCAGTCGTGGTCGAGTCCTATTTCTGTCCATTTGACTTGATTGTACGGGTCGATTTTGGTCGACATGGCGTTCTCGAAATAAAACGCGGCTTCCAGATTGGGCGAGTAAGTGAAGGTGTAGGTACCCGGTTCGCGGATATAAATCCACTGGAACACCCCGGGGGAGGGGATCTTCAGGTCGTTGGCGATATTGACTTTGACCGGTGAATCCGGCGCTTGAAAATGCCTGAAGTCGCTTTGCAGTTTGGCTTGATTCGGCGTGTTGTACGGAAACTGCCAATGCACTTGCGCCAAAATGCCTTTGTGGTCGCTTTGGATTCGTTCGAATGCCATATCCAGCGCGGAGAAATTCGACGGCAGAATGCGCATGTGCTGCGCCACCAGATGGCGAGGCGTTTCGCCCACAGCATCGGTGCGTTGCTTCGGAAAGCAGATGTAATCCAGCCGCTCTTTCAATCCCGCCGGCAAATGCTCGCCTTCTTTCAGGTTGGTGTTGGTTAAGCCCGGATCGGCTTCCATGAAAGCGCCGGGCGGCGTCATGAAGGTGCGCCAGCCGTCGATCAATTGTTCGGTGAAAATCAGATGGTTTTGCCGGGCGGTAATGCCTAGCGAGGAAATATTGTACGGGCCGCCGTTGTTGATGAAGACATTGGTCCATTCGCCGTGGCCATCGGTGGAGTAGGGCGGCGTATCGCCGCGGATGTTCAAATCGCCGAGCACAATGACCTTATCCCAATTGGCGTTGTCTTCCGGCGCGCCGAGGAGGTCGATCAACGCGCTTTCGATGACTTTCAATTGCCGCAGGCGGATGATGTGGTGTTCGCCGACTTCGTCGTAAAACGCCTGCAAGTGCGTCAAGGCGATGGTCACGGCTTCAAAGTGCAAACCGGTGCTGATTTGAACGATGGCCACGCCTTTTTCCGCCCAGCCGTCATTACCGGCGCTCATTGGGTAAGAAAAAAGGCTATTGTAGGGATAATACCGGCTGAGATTACCGGAAAAGTTTTTCTCCGACGGCGGCAACGCAAAGAACTCAAATTTGCTGAATATCGCCAATCCACCATCGTCCAGATCGCCGCTGCCGCCGTCGAACGACACGATGTTATGCGGATACAGATGCTGCAACCCATCTTTCAGAATTTCTTTCGCGTCCTCATTGTCCGCCTCGTTGAAAACCACTACATCGGGATGTTCGTCAAACGCGAAATTTGCCGGATCGAGTGCCTTGACCACCGCTTTCGCGCGCCATTCGGCGTCGCTGTGAGGGCCTGCGGGCCAGGCTTGCGCCTGGATGTTCATGGTGAGGATTCTGAAATTTCTCATGGTGGAAGTTCTCCCTGCGGTGGATGATTAATGTTGCGGGTCGGATGGATAGAGGTATCGTGTTGATGGGGTGATTGCCGTGCGGTGCGATACCGCTTCCAGGAAATTGCGCAAGTGCGGTAACAGCAGCGACGGTTTTTCTTCTTGCACGGCGTGACCGACACCGCTCATGATGACGAGTTTTGAGTTCGGCAGATTTTCATGCAAGCGCTTGCCGACGGCCAGCGGCACGATTTCGTCTTCCCGGCTCCAGATAATCAGGGTAGGGAGGGTCAGGCGCGCGTAATTGTCTGAGAATTGCTGCAAGTCGGCTGGCAGCATTTGCCGTGCTGAAGTAAGCAGCGCGTATTTGGCATCGGGTTTGTCGAGATCGGCGGCATAGTGGTCGACGGCTTCTTGCGGAATCAGATCGTCATTAAAATACACTTTTTGCAGAAGATCTTTTACCTGGAAGGTATTGGGTACTGCATAAGTGATTAATGGCCCCAATACCGGGGTTGCGAGTATTTTGACAAAACCGGGCAGTTCCTGCGGATAGGCAACGCTGTCGATGAGTACCAGGCTTTTTTGCAGACCCGGATTGGAATTCGCTAAATAGATCGATACCGCTAACGCCACGCCGCCGCCATAGGAATGGCCGACGATGTGAAGATCCTTTAAATCATTTTCGAGAATAAAGTTCCGGACCAATCTGGCCTGTTCGTAAACGGAATAGGCATCGTCGCGTGGCTTGGGCGAATCGCCGAAGCCTTTTAAGTCAATGGTAATGACCCGGTTTTTTTGCGCCAGCGGTTCAACGATATGCCGCCAGCTATAGCTGCTGGCGCCGAAGCCATGAATCAGCAATACCGGTTCGCCGGCGCCGGTGCTTCGGAATGCCAGTTCCAGTTCGCTGGTTTTGTCGGGGACTCGGTATTGCGTCCAGCCGGGTATATTTTTATCCATGACCGCACAGCCGCTGAAGGTTAAAACCGCCAGCAGCAGCGCAAGTTTTGACAGGCGGTTGTTTCTCATGTCAAAGCACGGACCAGCATCGTCAGATCGAAGACAGCGCCGCCAAAAAAAGCGATTGCGCCGAAAATGGGCAATACAGCAATGATATTGCACGCTTTTTTCAGCCGGGTGGCTTCTTCGTCGTTTTCTATCTTCATATGGCGCGGGATGGATACGATCACATAGCTGATCAGGCAAAGAAAGATGATGTTTCCGACGGTAAGCGGCAGCAGGTTGGTCAGATAGATTTCCACCGGGCCGAGCGTTTGCTCCGGGCAACGGCCGCATTTGTCGATCAATTCGAACAGCATGTCGCGCCTGGCGTTGATGATTTGAAAGAAGCTGAGCGTGGTATTGACTGCGCCCCATAAAGCCGCCAATAAAACAATGGGAAGTCCCAATTTATCCATAGCGATTGCTCTCCCTAATCATTCCTCCACAAAGGTTATCACGGGGAGGTTTAAAACGAAATGAATTGTTATATGAATACAGCGGCGGTACGTCGCAGAGCCGCTGCGGTATTAAGCAGAAAGTTTAGAATGTGCGTTTATCCGGCGGGTTGAGTCCCATCGCGGCAATCACCATCCCAAGCAGCGCCAGCCCCGCGACCACCGGAAAGGCGTGCAAATAGCTGCCGGTGATGTCCTTGATGCTGCCGGATAGCAGTGTTCCGAGGATAGCGCCAGCGCCGTAGGCGGTGAATACCACGCCGTAATTCTGCGCGTAATATCGCTTGCCGAAGAAGATGCCGGTCGCAGTGGGCGCGAGCGCCAGCCAGCCGCCCAGGCACATCCATAGCACGCAGAATGCCAGCAGATACAGGATGGTATTGCCTTCCCCGAAAAAGAACAGCAACAAGGATGCGCCTAGAATCATCGCGAATGAAACCATCGCAGTCTGTTTCGGACCCAGCCGGTCGGTCAAAGCGCCGAACAGCGGCCGTCCCAATCCGTTGAATACCGCGAACAAGGATATCGCGAAGGCGGCGGTCGCCGCTTCCAGTTTCGCGATTTCGGTGCCGACCGGCGACGCGATACCGATTGCCATTAATCCCGCCAGGCAACCGATGGTGTACGTTGCCCATAGTGCATAGAAATTCGTGGTTTTTAACATGGCTTGCCGGTCAAGATGGATAGCGGGCGGTGCTGCGGCTGCATCTACCGAGTGATGGATTGCCGCAGGGGACCATTCTACCGGCGGAAAACGTAACAACTGCGCCAGTAGCGTTGTGACAAGCGTAAACGCCATTCCCAAGTATAGAAAGGTATGCAGGATGCCAATATCCGGTTGCAGAATCATCGCTTTCATCAGCGGCGCGACGACCAATGCCGACACGCCGAAACCCATCACCGTCAGGCCGATTGCCAGGCCGCTGTGCCGCGGAAACCATTTGGCCACCACCGCAATCGGGCAACCGTACACAATGCCGACCCCGGCGCCGCCAATGACGCCGTATAAAATAGTCAAGGTAACAATATCCCCGGAAAAGCTCGCCGCGATCCATCCGCTTCCCGCCAGTAAGCCGCCGAGCGTCGCCGTATTTCTCGGTCCCCAGCGCGCGATCAGGTTGCCCGCCAACGGCATCGCAACCGCGAATACCGCCAGAAACACCATGAACGGATACCCGCTCTGGCTCGATGTGATTCCCCACAAACTCTCCAATGGCTTGCGGAAAATGCTGAAGGCATAAATCGATCCCAGGCAGACATTGATCAAAAGTCCGATTGCCACAAACACCCAGCGGCCTTTCGCCGCTTCCATGCCGAATAATTTCAAATCGTGTTGAGTCATTTCAGTTTTTTATTGTTCATCATAAATTTAAAACCGCCAGCTTTAGCCGGCGGTTGTTTATTGCTCGGTTTTTCTGAGCGAAGCGCTGCAATCTCAAAAAAGTCAAGTTATCAAAACATAACGGTTTTTATAGAAAAATCGTCTTATGTTAACATTGCCCCGGTTTGCGGCATGCCTTTTCAATTCGGTTGAGTGATTGAACACAAGCGATGGAACAACAGAAAAAGAAAGATTTTTTTATTAGTTACAATAGAGCCGACGAAGAGAAAGCGGTCTGGATCAATTGCATACTGAAACTTAATGGGTATGCCACCGTCATCCAAGCGGAAGATTTTGGTCCGGGAAATAACTTTGTACTGGCCATGCAAAAGGCGGCGACCGAAGCAACAAGGACGATCGCGGTATTGTCCCCCGATTATTTACAGTCAAAATTTACCGCTCCTGAGTGGGCTGCGGCGTTCGTGCAAGACCCAACGGGCGAACAACGAACATTAATTCCGGTAAAAGTGCGGCCTGTTGAGTTAATGGGGTTGTTAAAGTCCATCGTCTATATCGACTTGCTGGATATCGATGAGGAAGAAGCGGAAACTCGCTTACTTTCAAAAATTCAGGATATTGCAGGAAGACCACGTCCCGTTTTCAAAAAATCAGAGTCATCCACTGCATCCAAAATAGCGCCACAATACCTATCCAATCAGGCAGAGCAGAAACTCGGACAAATTAACCGTAAAAAGCACCGGGATCACTTGGCGATACAGATTTGGCAAAATGAAAACCGTAAAACGCACGGTTTTGTGATTTCGGGTGAGCAGCAAGAATGCCCGGAAGACATTCGTTTTAAATTGTCATACTTGTTACAAGAAGATTTGATTAATCATAATCCGAAACCGCCTGAAATTCTGGGACTGAGGACTGAGAAAAGTTACCGGATAGGGAAATCGGCAGAGCAATTTTTATGGGAATTACTAGCCAAACGACTTGGTAGTTGTAATCCCGAAAAAGCAGCAATTGAGATGCGCCTGAACCAAGTGGATAGAAGCTACCTATTTTTTAGGGAGCTGCCTAGCGATGAATCCGATAATCAGCAATTTTTAGTCGACCTTCTGGTCGCGTGGTCGAATTTAAGTCTAGCCTCAACATCGCACAGTCATTTTTTATTGCTGATTCATGCCGCCGAGAACAGCGGCAATTCCCTGTTCAGGTGGCCATTCCTTGCTAAGCGTAAGCCTTCCTGGCGTGATCAAATTGAATCATTGCTTAAACAGCATGAAGTCATTGGCGCGTTATTGCCCGAATTTCATCCACCCAGCAAAAAAGAAATACGCGATTGGAAGGGGTTACATATTGAAGAAAGCGTATTACGCGATGGCATCGAAGAATTGTTGACGGGACAATTTTTAAAGCACGAATCCATTCCTCTCGGGAAATTTAAAAAAGCTGCGTTACCTCTCCTCAAGAAACACTACTCACAATAAGAGCAAACCATCATGTCACTCATTCTAGAACCGCATTACTATTCAGGCCGGGGCAAGGATTTAAAACCGGCGAAATGGCAGGATTTACCTGGATTCAATCCGGAAGACTTAACGCATCCTAAAGATTATCTGGCACCGGCGGGCTTGGTTTCCGCCGTCAATGTGGCGCTGGAATTGGGCATGCCGCTGCTGCTGACCGGTGAACCGGGTTGCGGCAAATCGCAGTTGGCGTATAGCCTGGCGTGGGAATTGGATCATCCGCAGAATCCGGGTGGTCCTTGGCAAAAGCCGCATACATTCACTGTCAAATCGGATACGCAAAGCCGCGATTTGTTTTATCACTTCGATACCTTGGGGCGGTTCCGCGCCAGCCGCCGCGATGGCGACAATGACGACCCGCGCCGTTTCTTGCGTTTTGAGGCGCTGGGCGTGGCGATTTTGCAAGCGCTTGGTTTCGATGCGGTTCACGGTCTGGGATTGACCGATTGCCTGGATATGACGGGAGAATCGCAACGTATCGCCGAACCCCGCCGCTCGGTCGTTCTGATTGATGAAATCGACAAAGCGCCGCGCGAGGTGCCAAACGATATCCTGAACGAAATCGAACGTATGACCTTCGATATTCCCGAGTTGTTTGAAACCGGCCGCAACAAAACCACGGTGTCGCTGCAAGATTCCAAGATGCGTCCGGTCGTCATCATCACCAGCAATCGCGAGCGCGAATTGCCGGATGCGTTTCTGCGCCGTTGTGTCTACTATCATCTGGAACTGCCCGCATTCCGCAGCAAAACGGCGACAGCGGGCGATGCATCGGGCAATAGCGGCGGCGATGTCACCATTGAGAGCATTATCGAGCAACGTTTAGGTATCAAAATCCCCGCGGAAGAAACCGTGCCGAATGCGCAGAAAAGCGCATGGGCGGCCAGCATTTCATTTTTTCATTATCTGCGTAAAGACGGGCAATTGGATAAGCAACCGTCGATTGCGGAGCTGCTGAACTGGATGCAATTGCTGCAAAAACGCAGCCAGCGGCTGACCGAAACGCCGCATCTGACCAACGCGGCATGGTTGGAGGTGTTTACCGCCAGCGCCGCTGTCACCTTGCTGAAGCACAAGGAAGATCAAGATCGCATTCACGCATTGATCGGGCGCTGGAAAGATCAACCGGTATCCTGAACCGGCCAACGCCGTGAACATTGCTGAACTATATTCCCGTATTGGTGAACTGAACGCATTACTGCGCGCCGCTGGCATGGCGCATGGCGTCGACGTGTGGCTGTCGGTGGCGCGTTTGTTCAAGCAATTGGAGCAGCAGGATAATAAGTTACTCAACGACGAAAAAGATTTAGCCCCATTGCTCGGGCCGTTGTTGTGCCGCAACCCGGAAGAACAAGCGCGATTCCCGGAATTGTTTGAACAATGGTTGAACCGTGAAACGCAACCGGTGTTGGAAACGGTAAACCGCATCGCCGCGCCGGGCCGCGATGGCTTGCTGGTAGCGCAAGCCGCCGTGCAAAAAACTCAAAAACATTGGGTTATGGGCGGCATCGCAGTGTTCGTTTGTCTGATGGTCGTGCTGATTATCAACTGGCCGGATTTGTTCCGGCCAAAACCGGTTGAAGTTCCTGACAAAGTAGAGCCACCGAAGCCAGTATAAACGACACCGCCGATCGTGCGCCGCAAGCCGCAACCAGCCACCGTCACCATTGTTGACCGCATCGAACCGCGGCCGCAGTCGCAACCCGATTATCTCCGGCAAGATTGGGAACACGTCGTGCGTCACATCGGCTGGGGGCTGTTCGTGCTGCCGTGGTTGCCGGTATTCGGTTATCTGGCTTGGCGCTACCGGCGCAATGCCGTATTGCGGCGGCAAGGCGAGTCCGCCGACGATCTGCTGCGCCATTTCCATTTCGATCGCGTGCTGCAACCGTTTTTCGGCGGCGCCCAGGCCGAACGGGCGCTGCGCGAATTGCACGCCGCCCGGCTGGAACCGACGCAGCGGCTGCACGTTTCCGCCACAGTCGATGCCACCGCGCGCAACGGCGGTTATTTTCAGCCGGTTTACCGTAACCGCCGCATTGCGCCGGAGCATGTGTTGCTGGTGCGCAGCCAGGATCGCGGCGATCAGCAAGCGGCGCTGGCGGAGGAACTGGAAAAACGCTTCAAGGCATTGGGTTTGCCGATCAAAACCTACCGTTTCCGCGACGATCCCCGCTGGTTGGTGCAGTGGGGCGACGGCAACGGCCCGGCAAAATACTACCAATTGCAGCAACTGGCTGCGCGGCATGAAGGCGCGCGCTTGCTGATTGTCAGCGAAGCGGCGATTCTGTTTCACCCGTACAGCGGCGAAATCCGTTCCTGGCTCGACGATTTCACCGCGTGGCGCGACAAGGTGTGGCTGCATCCGCGCGATGCCAGCAGTATGCACGCCGCATTGCTGGCGCAGCACCGTTTCCTGATGCTGCCGCTGATGCAAGACAATCTGCCGCAACTGGTTGAACACCTGACCAAACCGCAGCCGCCGAAATTGTTGCCGCGATCGCCTCAAACCTTGCCGCTGCCCGCTCTGATCGCGGCGGAACCCGATGCCTGGCTCGGTGAGCGGCCGCCGTACGGCGCGGATTTGCCGTTGCTGCTGCGGCAACTGGAACAATTCCTCGGTACCAACGGTTTACGGCTGCTGCGCGCCGTCGCAATCTATCCGAAACCGCATTGGTCATTGACGCAGGCGCTCGATTATCTGCTGTTTGGTGGTTTGAATACGACAACGCTGACCGCCGATCCACCGCAACGGCGCGAGCAGCGGCTGGCGCGTTTGAGCCGGTTGCCGTGGCTGACGCACGCCTATTTGCCGGAGTGGTTGCGCGAATTGCTGTTGCTCGGTATGGATCGCCAGGAGCGTTTGCAAGTGACGGCAGTGTGGCAACGCTTGTTCGATCAGCACACCAGCCGTGACGGCCCGCAATCGCTCAGTCTCGAAGTGAGAATCCCGTCCAAGCTGCAACTGCAAGTCAAGTTCGACGACTGGCGCGCAATTTCCAAGGATGCTGCGATCAACGATCCGATTTTCGCCAACATCCTGCGCGGCGGCAAGCTGGGATTGCTCGATTTCCGCATCCCGCAAGCACTGGCCAAGCTGCTGCCGCAAAACAATCAATCGCTATTGCTGCGTCCGGGAGCGATTGCGTTGCTGTGGGCGTTGCTCGGCAGCGGCACCCTCGCTGCGGCTTGGCATTATGCCGGCCAGCACGCATTCATCGACTATCAGCGCAGCCAACAGATGCAGCACAATGCGCAATGGCCGGTAACGCTCAGCTATCACCCGGATACGCAAGCGTTGATGACGGCGTTGCAAGATAACTTGGAAGCCGGTCAATTCAAGGTCACGCCTCAACCCGGCGGCGAAACTCAATCGAAGGCTGGCAATACCATCCGTTATCCCGCCGATGCGCAGGCGGCCGCGCAACGCATTATGCGCAGTCTGACCTGGCTGACCTATGGCGCGGAACCGGTATTTGTTCCATCGGAAAATTTGACTGACAAAACGATTCAAGTCGAATTGAACCGAACTTACCAACATGGTGCGGCGTTCAACGATAAACTTAATACTTTTGTAGAACCCGAAATGGTACGCATCCCGCCCGGAAAATTTCTGATGGGTTCGCCGGAAACCGAAGCAGAGCGACGGGATGCCGAAGGTCCGCAACGTGAAGTCGCGATTAATTACGCCTTTGAAATCGGTAAATACGAAGTGACGTTCGACGAATACGACGCGTTTGCCAACGACACCCAGCGGCAATTGCCAAGTGATGCAGGCTGGGGTCGCGGCAAGCGGCCAGTTATCAATGTCTCCTGGAACGATGCGCAAGACTATGTGCAATGGCTATCTAAACAGACCGGTAAAAAATATCGCCTGCCAACTGAGGCTGAATGGGAATACGCGGCGCGTGCGGGTACGCAAACCCGCTACTGGTGGGGTGATGATATTGGACGAAATAATGCGGTGTGTAATGATTGCGGTAGTGAATGGGATGGCCAACAAGCGGCTTCAGTGGGTTCATTTAAAGCCAATATGTTCGGCTTGCACGATACCGCCGGTAATGTGTCGGAATGGACGCAAGATTGCCGGCATGGAAATTTCAATAATGCTCCGAGCGATGGTTCGGCATGGCTGGAAAAAGATGGCGGCGATTGTAGCAGCCGAGTGGTTAGGGGGGGAGCATGGTTTCTCAAGCCTCAGTACCTGCGTTCGGCTTACCGTAATAGTACTCTCACCGTTGCTGGCAGCATCCTCAAGGGTTTTCGGATTGCCAGGGATTTTTGATCTTTGTTCTTTGTGCTTTTGTCCTTTTGTGTTTTTGTAGGGTGGATAAGCGCAGCGCCATCCACCATAATGCGGTTACATGCGCCACTGTCCGGTGGATGATATTGCGCGATGGTGGATGGCGCATTCGCTTATCCACCCTACGTTTTTCTACAAATCAATTAACGAAACTTATGTCGAATTACCGGCGCTACAGGGTTCCCGGTGGGACTTATTTCTTCACCGTTAATTTGCTGGACCGGTCGTCCGGTTTGCTGGTGAAACATATCGAGGAATTGCGCGCGGCGGTGCGGCAAACCAAACGTTTGCATCCGTTTCATATCGACGCCTGGGTGGTTTTGCCGGATCATTTGCATTGCGTGTGGACATTGCCGGAAAACGATGCGGATTATTCCCGGCGCTGGCAGGCGATAAAAAAAGCCTTTTCAAAATCGATTCCGTCCGCTGAACCGCGTTCCAAGGTGCAAACCCAACGCAACGAACGCGGGATTTGGCAGCGGCGTTTTTGGGAACATACCATCACCAACGACCGCGATTATGCCGCGCATATCGATTACATTCATTTCAATCCGGTCAAGCACGGCTGGGCGCAAGCGGTTAAGGACTGGCCGTATTCCACGTTTCATCAGTGGGTTGAGCAAGGCGTTTATCCGCTGGATTGGGCGGGGTGCGACGAATTGATCACGGATGCCGGGGAGTCGTAAGATGGTTGTAGGGTGTTTGTAGGGTGGATAAGTAAAGCGCCATCCACCATAATGCGGTTACATGCACCACCATCCGGTGGATGGCGCTGCGCTTATCCACCCTACATGACTGAAACAGGAACAACACCGATGAAGCCAACAACAACCAGGGTTTTCGTATCGCCAGTACGCCCGCAACAGGGCCAGAGCCGGATCATTCACGGATTATCCGGGCGTGCCGCGGGCGCCCATGCGCGGTATCTCCCGGCTGCGCAATCCTGCCAGCCAAAGAGGGTGCTGTATTCGGCGAGCGGCGGCTTGTTCGCAAGCTGCCGCTTTTTATTGCTGGTGCTGGCGATGTTCGTTTGTCCAACGATTTATGCGCAAAGCAAATCAGTGGAAGAACCTGTCGAAGCAGCAATCGAAATCAAACCGCGCGGCAAGTTGACCCCCGAGGATAGAAAACGGAGCCAGACGTTGGCGCAGACCTGCCGAACCGGAGCCGGGCAAGCGCCGGTGATGGTGATGATTAAACCGGGTCGATTCGAAATGGGCTCGCCGAGTGACGAAGAAGGCCGGTCTGATGACGAAGGTCCGCGTCATGCGGTGACAATCCCGAAACCATTTGCCATCAGCCGTTGCGAAATCACTGTGGGGCAGTTCCGTCAGTTTGTCGAAGATAAGGACTATCACCAAGGAAAAGTCTATCTCACTACCGCTGAGCAAAGCGGCAAAGAGTGTTATTTCTGGGATGCCGAGAAAAAACAAGCAGACCGGTCGCCGGAACGCAACTGGAAAAATGCTGGTTTCGAGCAAAGCGACGATCATCCGGTGGTGTGCGTGTCGTGGGACGACGCGCAAGCGTATGTAAAATGGCTGTCACAACGTACCGGCGCGGTTTATCGTTTGCCAACGGAAGCGGAATGGGAGTACGCGGCGCGTGCGGGCACCCCAACAGCACGCTATTACCAGGATGACAGGCAGTGCGATTACGCCAATGGTTTAGGTCAGGAAGGAAAGTCTATTGCCGATTCTGGCTGGGTATTGGCGGAGTGTTCCGATGGCCATGTTTACACCGCGCCGGTAGCAAGTTACGGCGAAAATCAATTTGGGTTATTCGATATGCTGGGTAATGTCTGGGAATGGACGCGGGATTGCTGGCATGACAATTACGGCAACGCGCCGGGCGATGGTTCGGCTTGGCTGGACAGGGATGACGGAGATTGTAATCGCCGGGTGGTTCGGGGCGGTTCGTGGGGCGGCAGTCCACGGGGCTTGCGGTCGGCTTTCCGTAGCAGGGACGACACCGATGAGGCCCTCAACTACCTGGGTTTTCGGATCGCCAGGGATTTTTGACCTTTGCTCTTTGTGCTTTTGTCCTTTGCGGGGTGCAGGGGCGGAGCCCCTGCGGGTTTTGGGGGCGTAGGATTAACCCAGCAGGCGGGCTTTTTTTCGTTGCGCCTTGAGAACAGCGACTGCTTTTTTATCGAATGACACCAATTCCGCGCCTCCAAGGCTTGCGCCTGAAAAGGCGATGATGCCATCGGCAAAATCCCCGCCTTGTTCAAATGCTGCCAGTCCCAGTTCAATGGCCGGCATCTCACACACCACATTTTTGCTCCGGATCAACAAGCGGATAGCCTTTACGATATCGGCATCGGTGAATTGATAAGCGCGTTGGAGTACCCAGACGAATTCACACAGTGTGGTCGATGAAACCGCTATCCGGTGGGCTTTGCGCAGCACATCGGCGGCAAGTTGCGCTTGCTGCGCGTCATCTTGAACGCAGGCACGCACCAGCACGTTGGTGTCCGCGGTGATATTCACCGGCGGGCAGCCCAGCTCTGCGCGATGATCTCGTTCATGTCATCGATGCTGACCGCGGGTGTATCGGGTTTATGCAAGCAGGCAATAAAATCGTTCACATTACCCTCTTGAACATGGCTGCCGATGGTCAACGTGCCATCGGGCAATTTATGTACTTCCACTTGCTGGCCGGGCGCGACCCCGAGGTGCTTGAGTAAATCCTGCCGCAATGTGATCTGACCCTTTGCGGTTACTGTTAATGTTGGCATTAGAAACCTCTCCTGATCATGAAGTAAGGAAATTATGCCTTACCGATTCTGTAAATACAATGACGGATTTGGTGAATCTCAGAGGAAAACCGGTGGATGACGCTGCGCTTTTCGACCCTACTCGGTTGGGTTGTCGGCGTCATACGCGGCAGTGGTCATGGGTAGACTACTCCATCGCAGGACATCCAGAACAACTTCGATCAGTGCTCAGAGGTTTCCTGTTGCTGGCCGCTGCCAAAATAGCGTTGTTTGATCCGCTCGACATATTGCACGAGATTTTGCTTGGCAAGGCCGTGTTCTTTCAGCGGCGATTCGATCGGGCAGCCGATGATGTTGATCAGCAATCCGAACGCCGAGGCATCGAGGGTGGCGGGTTTGCCGCCGAAGAAATAAGGCCGGTCGCCTAGCGCTACCGCCAATGCGTCGATATCTTGTTTGCCGAGCGCGAAAATTTCTTGCGGCTGGTGGCGGCCGGTGCCGTGTCCGTAAATTTGCCGCTGGATTTTCTTGCGCGTACGGCTGGCGACGATATCGCGAATGACCGGCGGTAATGATCCGAATATCGCTTGCTTGTTGATTTGCCAGTTTGCTTCAGTGTATTGCCAGCGCGAATACAGCGCGGCCCAGAACAAATGTTCTTCCAATAAGCGCTGCAACGCGGTTGATGATGCCAGCTCGGCAGCGGTTAACTCCCGATCCAGATCGATGTAATGCGTTTTTAAATAGTCGACGATAAAGCGCGAATCCGCAATCGCGGCGCCATTGTCTTCGATATAAGGAAGCTTGCCTTTGGGTGCGCCGAGCGGCAGCGATGGCTTGAGTTCATAGGGGATGCCGGCCATGCGTAAGTAGGTTTCGACTTTGCAGCAAAACGGACTTAAATTCGGAATGCCCCAGGTGCGTCTGAATTGATAGAGTGTGAGCATGCGTGCGATCCTCTTTAATAATTGCTTGTTTAGTGCAAGTGACTTTACCTTGTTTGCTTGCGAATTGCAAGTAAATGATTTACAGTAAAGGCATTTACTTCATGCGTTGTACTGACCGATGACCGACGAATTCGATAAATCAAATTTTGACCGATCCTGTTGCCCGATTGCTTGCGCGCTGGATCAGCTTGGGGATAAATGGACGCTGTTGATTATCCGCGATTTGTTGCTGGGTAAGAAACGTTACCAGGAGTTCCTGGCATCGCCCGAGCGCATCGCGACCAATATTTTGGCTGACCGGCTAAAGAAATTGGAAGCGGATGGATTTGTGACGCAGCAGGTCTATCAGCAAAACCCGGTGCGCTACGAATACCAGCTGACGCAAAAAGGGGAAGATCTGTCGCCGGTGTTGCAGGCATTGGTGGCGTGGGGAAAAACCTATTACCCGGGCAGCAAGGTGTTTAGCCCGGTATCCGCTGCTGCCGCCACGAAGTAACTAGGGAAACGCTGATCAAGTGAATTGCAGCGTTGCGCGGTACGCGATCTCTTGTCAATCGGATTGAGATATCCCGGTTACTGCGTTTTGTGCGCTTCGTCCCTCATTGCGTCCATCGAATTAATCAGTATCTCTCCATTATTCAGGAAACCGAAGGGAATCTTGTTACCTGTTTTTTGATCTGATTCGGTTCCGTTCCGTTTAACCTTCACCTGACTGGCCTGATTTTGCTGTTTTGATAGCACGGCCGTTTTTTCGCATTCACCGGGCTATCCAAACACTTTCAGCATGTTTCAATTCTTTGGCATGAAAGTTTATTTATCGTTGCGTTGATTTATAAGGGAAAAATTAAACGGATGGAGATTATATAAGATTTTTCTTACATTTCTAATTGATACCTATCTTTGGAGAGTTTTGCCTATAAAAAATAAAATGACTATATGTTTATAAGAAACATAAATTTTTTATTATTAATTCCGCAAATAGCATGTAGGAAAAATGGAATAAATAAAATTAAAAAATCATTTTATGAATTCAGAAGAAACACTTAGAGTCAATAAGATCATCCAGCAAGTAAATATACTGGCTACTGGTGCGCCTGTGACTGCGCAATTCCGTGATGAATTGTTCAAGCTTTACATGACAACCGACAATTGGGAGAAGATTGCGGTTGTGATTGATAACTACATGAATGGTCAGCTATCCCTGGTTAATAATGGGATAAGCGGATTGGTGCAAATGGTTGCTTTTAATGGCTTTGGTTTGAAATTATCAGCGGTAGAAGCCGAGCTGATTACCAATCATCTGATAAATAATGGCATTGATACTTGGTCAAAATTATTTGAAATTGCCATTAATCAAACATCGGATGAGTTCAAGTTAATTCTGGATCATCGCGCTTCCCATGCGGAAATTTTCACGGAGGCGTTATCGAAATTTAATAAAGAGCATGGTTATTATCATTCTTACTCCATGAATGCCGCCCGGGAGTGGTTGCAAGGAATTCATGTATTCGATGGTTCTGCTGTCGAGGCACAAGCGAGCGCTGCCCGGTTAATTAACAAAATGGATGATGGCAGCATTTCCGGAAGAGTGTTCAGTGGCAATATCAGCAATGCGACGGTATTTATGGATCGAAATGACAATAACGTCTTGGATTCTGATGAGATAAGCACGATTACGGATAAAAACGGGGCGTTTATATTACCCGCAATTTTTTCAGAGGGTGCATACAAAGCTGTCGGCGGCATCGATCTGGAATCTGGAACCCCTTTTCCTTTTACGCTGACTTCACCGGAAGGTTCCGTGATGCTAACGCCATTGACAACATTGACTGCGCTCATGCTCCGCAATGGTTTGGCAGAGAATTTGGATAATGCGGAAGCACTGTTATTCAAATCTTTGGATATGGCGGCTGTAGACTTATCGGTCTACGATCATATAGCTTCCGCTTTACATGGCGACAATTTAATGCAGCAAATTGCCGCGATTAAAATGAAAGCGGCAATTACTCAAATAACCAATATCTTTAACGTTGCATTCTCGTTAACCAGTCATTTTTTGCCGACCGGGGACAGAGTTATAGAACAAATCATTCTGAATACACTGGTGAAACATCTCGTTGCCGCGGCTAATGCCGGGCAATCGCTCGATTTGAGCAATCAGAAAACAATAATAGCGATATTTAACGATATTGCACTTGCAACTGGAATTAAAACGCAAGGCAGCCCGTTACAGAAAATCGATCATTTTTCCCAGTCGAGTATTCAAGTTACCAAAATTTTGAATGAGGTCAATACGATCGTTGATCAATCCGTGCGTGTTTTTGAAAGCGGAGAAATCGATAATCCAGTATCGACTTTATCGGACATTGTGAAATTAGGGATACTGATTGACACCAAGATTACATCAGCTATCGATGAAAAACTTCCAACTGGAGATTTAGAAGCGATTGTCAGCAAATTTACGGGAAATGGCTTGCTGCAACAGGTAGCCGTGGTTGAAGCTGGTTATTTTGACAATCATATCGCAGTGAATGCGGGTACTTTTTTAACAAATATTACGCCGTCTGCGCCGATTGCCAGTGCAGCGAATGCCAATTCAGTACCAGCCATCAGTAATTTATCCGGTGACAATCTGAGTTATACCGAAGGTGACGGCGCTGTTGTGATTGAACAAAGCAACAATGCATCGGTGACGGATCCGGATAGCGCGGATTTCGCGACTGGCAGTTTGACGGTTTCGTTCCAGGCGGGCAGTGACAGCGCCGAGGATGTGATTAGCATTGTCAATCAGGGCGTGGGAGTTGGTCAGATCGGGGTGACGGGCGGTAATGTGACTTATGGTGGAGTGCTGATTGGCACGGTGACGGGTGGCAGTGGCGGCAGCAATCTTGTTGTCGCACTCAACAGCAGCGCGACAGCGGCGGCCGTGACAGCATTGGTGAAGAATATTACCTACGAGAATACGGATACGGCGTCACCTACTACCGGGGTACGTACTATCCGCTATGTGCTAACCGACGGGGATGGCGGCACCAGCGCAAATTATGACGCGACTGTCACTGTGAGTGGTGCCAACGATGTGCCCATTAACACGGTACCAGGCGCTCAAAGTGTGACTGAGGACACGCTTTTAACGCTCGGTGGAATTAGCATTGCCGATGCCGACGGGAATCTTTCGACGGTGCAACTGACGGTCAGTAACGGCACACTTAACGTCACTCTGGCTGGCTCAGCAACAATTGGGACGGGGGCCAATGGTTCTGCGTCATTGACCCTTAGCGGAAATCAAACGGACATCAACTCAACACTAGCGAGCTTAAGTTACCTTGGCGTATCCAATTTCTCCGGTTCCGATACGTTGACTGTGTCGAGTACCGACAGTAATGGCGCGGTGGATGTTGATACAGTTGCCATTACTATCAATGCAGCCAATGACATTCCGGTCATCAGTAATTTATCCGGCGACAATCTGAGTTATACCGAAGGTGATGGCGCTGTTGTGATCGAACAAAGCAACAATGCATCGGTGACGGATCCGGATAGCGCAGATTTCGCGACCGGCAGCTTGACGGTTTCGTTCCAGGCGGGCAGTGACAGCGCCGAGGATGTAATTAGCATAGTCAATCAGGGCGTGGGAGTTGGTCAGATCGGGGTGACGGGCGGCAATGTGACTTACGGCGGAACGCTGATTGGCACGGTGACGGGTGGCAGTGGCGGCAGCAATCTTGTTGTCGCACTCAACAGCAGCGCGACAGCGGCGGCCGTGACAGCATTGGTGAAGAATATTACCTACGAGAATACGGATACGGCGTCACCTACCACCGGCGTGCGGACAATCCGCTATGTACTGACTGACGGAGATGGCGGTACCAGCGCAAATTATGACGCGACTGTCACTGTGAGTGGGGTTGTTGATTACAACGAAACGGTTCTCGATCAATTTGGCAGTGCATCGTTTAGCAACAATAATGGCACAGCAAATTGGAGTAGCTCCTGGCAGGAAACCGATAGCAACGGTGGGGGCGCTAGTGGCGGCCGTATCAGAATTGATGCAGGCCGCCTTGATATACGGGCGGATGCCGTGGCAGATAATATCTATCGCGAGGTAGATTTGAGCGGCGCTACTTCAGCCGCGCTTTCCTTTACTTATTCCAATTCCCTTGGAACCGGAGATACGATTGTTATAGAAGTTTCGAATAATGGCGGTGGAAGTTATTCAACTCTAACAGGTGGAACCTTCACGCAATCGTTGAATTCCGGCTCTGGCACATTCAATTTCGATATCTCGTCTTATATTTCCGCAAATACCAGGATTAGATTCCGTGTAACAACTGAATCGGATAATGACCATTTGTATGTCGACAATGTGCAAGTCTCTTATACGGTGGCCAATCATGAACCGATTGTTACCAGCGCATCGACATTTAATGTTAATGAAAATCAAACAATTGTAACTTCAATAGCTGCGACTGATGCTGATGGCGATACTTTGACGTATGGGATCAGTGGCGGCGATGCAGCGCTTTTTACGATTCATCCACTTAGTGGCCTTCTCAGCTTTAACTCTCCACCTGATTTTGAAACGCCAGCTGATGGCAATGGAGATAATATCTATAACTTAACTGTGCAAGCGGATGATGGCCGGGGAGGTATTGACACCCAGATCGTGAGTGTTCAGGTCATAGATATTTTTGGTTTTTGATTATACCGCTGTTAATCATTCCCTGTCGCAAGCAACAGGGAATTTAGTGGTATTGCGTGTAAAGCTATGATTGAGGATTATCGTCAGCGCGATGGCTTTGCGCCGCGGCTGCATGACTTTCTAAAATCATGATGCGGGATTCCAGCCGCGCAATCAGCGCTCTTGTGTCCGGCGATTCAACCGGAGCTTGCGGTTTCGGCGCGGAAACGCGTGTTTCCAGACTCTCCACGCGGGTTTGCAATTGCTGCGGCAGATCTTCGGCTTCGGGGCCTTCAAGATGCGTGAACTCCACGCTGTCTTCATACGGCTCGCGTGTGGTGCCTGTCGCTTTAATGATAACGCCCGCCAGCAGGCCGCCGGTAATGGCGATGAACAGGGTGATTACGATACCGTTGAATTGCGCGATGGCGATGTCCGGCACAATCAAAAATGCGCTCATGCCGCCCAGCAGGCCTGGCATGCCGTGCAAATTATGCACGCCGCAAGTATCGACGAGCTTGAACCGGGATTCCAGCACGGGTTGCAGGAAGACATAACCGAGCACGGAGACAGCGCCCGCCAGTAAACCGATACCGAAAGCGCCGCCAGGGGAAACCACATCGCATACCGAACCGATGGCGACACCGCCGGCCAACGCGGCATTCGCCATATCGACCATGGATGTTTTGCCGTCGTGCAGCTTGGAGCTTAGGAAATAGGTGGCAATGGTTGCGCCGGAAAGAGCCAGCAAGGTATTGGCAACGGTTTGCGGCATATTTTCCAGGGGCACCAAGGCGGTAGCAAAACTCGGCCAGAATAGCCACAGCACCATGGAACCGAGCATCGCGAAGCGATCGGAGGTGTGATCCGATTCAATCGGCTTGGTGCGTTGATAAGCGGTGGTCAGTACGATCGACATGCTGAGTCCGAAATACGCGCCGAATGCATGGATGACAATCGATCCCGCGGAGTCCTGGAATCCGGTGGTGTATCCGATGGCGTCATCGAGCACCAGCCATTCGTTCAATAAATAGAGCGGCACCACCAGGAGCGCCAGCAGGGCATATTGAAAAACGCGTAAACGTCCGAGTACCGCGCCCATCGCAATCAATGCGGTGGCAACGGACAGTTCCGCATAAAGTAAGGCATCGAGAGTATGGGGAGACAATTGGTGCCCGAAAATGCCATTGGCGCGAAGCAGGATATAAAGCGGCAGACCCACAGCGACAACCAGATAGGTCCCGGTGACGGCGCCAAATCCGTAGCGGCGGACGAATACCATTAAGAAGCCGAAACCGATCAATAGCATGGCGAGAATATGAATGATGTAGTTATATTGCGCGACGACGCGAGCTTCGCTCAAAGCCGCAGGGGCTTCGGCGCTTACCCAACTGCTAAAACCCAGGAGAAACAGACTGACTGCGCATTGCAGTGTCAAGCAAAAACGTTTATTCATGTTATGTTTCCTTAAGTTAATAATGATTCGGGTTAATTTATGACGAGTTCTGCTGGCAGAGGGAATCCGATGAAGCAATTACCCCTACCCGGAGTGTGAGCTTTAATTCCCTTAAATACAATAGGGAAATTTCAATCGGTGATGATAGAAAACTATTTGAAGAACGCTGAATAATCGCGTGTATAAACGATTTGCTGCGTCGGGTGAGTTTTGAAGAAACGGAGACCGGATTAGAAAAATTTCGAAATAGTGTTACGCGCGCTATCGTGCGATTCCGGCTTCTTTGGTTGTTCTTTTAGTTTCTTTAACGATAGATACTGCGATGCACGCCTGCCTTGAGTGCTTGAATAGCCTCTTCGGTGCTGCCAGGTGCTTGCCGGAATGGGCAGAAGATGCTTCTGGAGAGTTCGCGTTGCGCATAGAATTGCCTGACCAGGTCGATCCGCTGCCATTCCGCGACCCGGGGTTGCGCCCAGGTTTTGTCGTTCCTGCCAAGCGCATATAATTTTCTTTCATTGGTGGCGCAACGGATACCTTCAAAGCTGACATTGCTTGCGCCGGCGGATGATTTGATTACAAGTGCAAACCGTACCACGCCGTCCTCGCCGATTTTGATCGATGTGGCATCGACGAAATAACGGTTGCTGGTAGCCTCCCCGGCATTAAATTCGAGCAGATTGTTTTCTTCGGGGTAAGGCGGTAATTGCGCTGCTTGTTCAACCCACGGCTTGTCGCTTTCGAATTCGTCTTTAAAAGGAGGCTTGGCGCAGGACGATAGCGCCAAAATACAAATGATGGCAATGAGAATGATCGATTTCATTCGGTTAGATCATTTAACAGCGATGCGCGAATGTCGGCAGCCACGGCTTCAACAGTTGCTTGATAAGCCGGATGATCGATTCCCATGCTCAAAATCGCGCCTTGCCGCAGCGCCCGAATCATGTCAATGGTCAGCTCAAACCGCAGAAAATGAACGGAAGCGGTTTTTTCGCTATTTTCCCGCTCCAGATCTTCATCGGCAATGGCGTAAACCGGCGGATGATCTGCTACCTTGACCCAGACCTTGTCTTCGATACCGATCATTGCCGCCAATCGCGCAGCGCGTTCGTCGGGATCGGGATACTCGATCATCATCGTGGCTTTCCAGTTATGGCCGTCCGGTATCAACGGCGTATACGTTTCCAGTTCGTGAACGATTTCCTCTTCCTGGAAAATTCGCTCGACGCGTAACATTTCCTGGATTTGATAGCGAATGGTCAACTCGTCTTCGAATACCAGCGTGACATGATCGCCGAGATGGATCTTGCGGGTTTTTTTATGCGCCATGACTTTGGTGCGGAAATCGTTGCGTACTTTGGAATAAGCTTCAAGCGTCATCAAGCTGTCACGGGTAATAGTCGGCATTGTTCGATCCTTGGTAGAGGGTGAATGTGCAGCCGCTGACTCGGGGTTTGGCGCTGGCGTCGAATCCGTGTTTGCGCCGTAAGCCATCCGCAGCAAGGTCAATGGATGCAATTTCTGCGCTTTGCTGTCACCGATTCCTTGTGCGATATGACGAGCTGCAATGGCGCAATCCGAACTGATGTAATCCGGTTCGGTGGCGGCCATTTGTTTAAAAACAGGGCGGCCGATTTTCATCGAATCGGCAAAATGCTCGGTTTTTACGCCCCAAGTGCCATCATGGCCGGAGCAACGCTCCACGGCATTGATGGTGGTGTCCGGTACCAGTTCCAGGATGTCTTTGGTTTTTTTGCCGAAATTTTGTACGCGCTGATGACATGGAATATGGTAGGAAATTTTTCCGAGCGCTTGCTTAAAATCGGTTTTGAGCAAATTATCCTGATTCCGCAGCGCCAAGTATTCGAACGGATCGAACATGGCGGCGGCAACGGCTTGAACCGCTTCATCATCCGGGAACAGCAGCGGCAATTCCTGTTTATACATCAGCGTGCAAGACGGCACCGCGGAGAGAATGGCATACCCATCCTGCGCCAGTTGGAATAAATACGGAATATTTTTATCTTTCAGTTTCTCGACGGTTTCCAGATCGCCCAGTTCCAGCTTCGGCATACCGCAGCATGCTTCCTTCTCAACCAGACGGACCGGAATTTCATTGTGCTCCAGAATGTACAACAAGTCGTGGCCGATACCGGGTTCGTTGTAATTGATATAGCAGGTGGCATAAATGGCGACCTTGCCGGGGGTGCGGGCGCCGTCTTTGACCGGGAACGAATCATTGGGTTTTGCGTTCGAGCGGAATTTGGCTGTCGCATATTCCGGCAATTTCCGCTCAGCATGGATTCCAAGTGTGCTATCCAGCAATTTACGCGCTACTGGCGCGTTGGTCAGTGTGTTGACGGTTTGCACGACGACCGGAATGGTGGCGATCTTGCCCATCAAATCGGTATTGGAAAGCAACTCATCGCGGAAGCGGGCGCCTTGTTGTTTATACTTCACCGCTTTGGCGCGCAGCATCAAATGCGGAAAATCAATATTCCATTCGTGCGGCGGCACGTAAGGGCACTTTGTCATGAAACACATATCGCATAAATAACAGCGATCGACCACTTCCCAGAATTGCTTTTTATCGACGCTATCCAGTTCGCCGGTAGTGCTTTCATCGATCAAATCAAATAAACGCGGAAAAGCAGTACATAAGTTAACGCAGCGCCGGCAGCCGTGACAGATGTCAAAAACCCGCTCCAGTTCTTGGTTTAAGCCGGTTTCATCATAAAAATCCGGATTTTTCCAATCAATGGGATGACGAGTGGGTGCTTCGAGACTACCTTCGCGAGTGGCCATAGATCAATGTGTTTTTTCGAGACGATGGGTGGTTGTGATGGGGTTTATTCAGCGGCTGAATAAACCCCGGTGTTCAGGATGCGATTGAACGCGATTAATCGGCTAAGCCATCTAATGCGCGCTGGAAACGATTGGCGTGCGAGCGTTCCGCTTTGGCAAGCGTTTCGAACCAATCGGCGATTTCATCAAAGCCTTCATCGCGCGCGGTTTTTGCCATGCCGGGGTACATATCGGTGTATTCGTGGGTTTCACCGGCGATCGCGGTTTTCAAATTGTCGCGTGATCCTCCAAAAGGCATGCCGGTTGCCGGGTCGCCGCATTTTTCCAGATATTCCAGATGACCGTGGGCATGGCCGGTTTCGCCTTCCGCGGTTGAACGGAATACGGCTGCTACGTCATTTTGGCCTTCCACGTCCGCTTTTGCAGCGAAATACAGATAGCGGCGATTGGCTTGCGATTCTCCGGCAAACGCGGCTTTCAGATTTCCTTCGGTTTTAGATCCTTTGAGTTCCATCATGCTCTCCTTAGTAGATTGACGAGTTATTATCATTGATTTAGATCAATGAGACTATCGAAGGGTTTATGGATTGTCAACTATTAACGGCGCGGAGCGGGTTTCGGGGAAACAGGATCATTTCCGTCGATCGATGCGCATTCAGTCATTGGCCGGTAAAACGATATGACTGCAAGATCATGGTATATCGCTGAACGGTAATCCGAATTCTTGTAAAATCCCGGTGTTCAAGGAATCTGACGGTTCTCTCGATTGATGGCAGGCTATTTCCCGGATTTTATGCCGGTGTCGCGCCGGATATTTTATCTAAATCATGTTGTTATCAGCTTTCACTGACATTTATGCCGACACTTCCCTATTGGCGTTTATCCGGGTTTTATTTTTTCTATTTTGCTTTTATTGGCGCTTTCTCGCCATACTGGAGCCTGTATTTGCAATCGCTGCATTTTAATGCGCTGCAAATCGGTGTGCTAATGTCTTTATTGCTGGTGACACGGATATTTTCTCCAGCGGCCTGGGGATGGCTGGCGGATCATACCGGTAAACGGGTGCGGGTCGTGCAATTGGCCGCTGTCAGCGGTTTGATCAGTTATGCCGGGTTTTTCTGGGGTGAATCGTTCGCCTGGGTTTTCTTAGTCATGCTGTTGATGAGTTTCTTTTGGAGCGCTTCGCTGCCTTTGATGGAAGCTATTACTTTGTCGCATCTGGGCGATTCTACCGATCGCTACGGACGGATCCGTTCCTGGGGTTCGGTAGGATTTGTGGTGGCAGTGGTTGGCGTTGGTTATTTGCTGGAAGTTGTTGATATTATTTGGTTGCTTTGGGTCGTGCTGGGTCTGAAAGTCGGTATCGCTTTATTTTCGTATCAGATCCCGGAGAAAGAGATTATCAGCCATGGCAGCGGATTTCATTCGATCCGGCAGATTTGCATGCGTCCCGAAGTCATGGCCTTTTTATGTTCCAGCCTGTTGATGTTGTTTGCGCATGGTGCCTATTACACTTTTTTCTCGATTTATTTGGTTGAACATGGCTATGACAAAGGATTTGTCGGATGGCTATGGGCGATTGGCGTAATTTGTGAAATCGGCATTTTTTTCATCATGCCTTGGTTGATGCGGCATTTCCGTCTCAAGCAGATTTTGATGTTCAGTTTTGCTTGCGCTGTGCTCCGGTTTGTGGTGATCGGCAGCTGGGTGGATTGGCCGGTTGTATTGATTCTGGCGCAAATACTGCATGCAGCGACTTACGGCGCGCATCACGTAGCGGCGATGATGGTGATCCATTATTTTTTTAAAGGGCGCAATCAGGCAAAAGGGCAAGCGCTATATACCAGCATTGCGTATGGTCTGGGCGGCGCCTTAGGGGCGGTTTCGAGCGGTTATACCTGGGATTGGCTGGGAGCGGAGATCACCTTTTTTATCAGTGCGGTTACGGCTTTATTAGGGTTGCTGATCATTGCGTGGAAGATGCATCCGTTTAATCATTAGCTGCGAACACATTGCTCAATTTGTTGAATCGGTAAACTTTATGGGATAATAATCAATTAATTGTTTTTTCTTTTTATCAGATGCAAACGTTATACGACAAGCTTTGGAACCAGCATGTGGTTCATACCGAATCTGCAGATCCGCATAGCATGGCGCTGATTTATATCGATCGTCATCTCGTGCATGAGGTGACCAGCCCGCAGGCGTTTGAAAGTTTGAAATTGGCGGGGCGGAAGCCTTGGCGGTTGAATTCGATTCTTGCGGTAGCGGATCACAATGTGCCGACGACTGATCGCACGCAGGGCATACACGACCCGGTTTCGCGTTTGCAAGTGGAGACACTGGATCACAATTGCGACGAATTGGGTATTACCGAATTTAAAATGAATGATCTGCGTCAGGGTATCGTCCATGTGATCGGCCCGGAACAAGGCGCGACGCTGCCCGGTATGACAGTCGTTTGCGGGGACTCGCATACCAGCACGCATGGTGCGTTCGGCTGCTTGGCGTTCGGGATCGGCACATCGGAGGTTGAGCACGTATTGGCGACGCAGTGTCTGCTGATGAAAAAATCGAAAACCATGCGGATTTCCGTGGAAGGTGTTTTAGGCTTTGGGGTAACCGCGAAAGACATTGCCTTGGCGATTATCGGTGAAATTGGCACCGCTGGTGGCACCGGGTATGCCATCGAGTTCAGCGGCAGCGCAATTCGCGCGTTGTCGATGGAAGGCCGCATGACGCTTTGTAATATGGCGATCGAGGCAGGCGCGCGCGCCGGCATGGTGGCGGTTGATGATATCACCATCGATTACATCAAAGGGCGCCCGTTCGCGCCGCAAGGCGAACTCTGGGATAATGCCGTTCAGTATTGGCGTACGCTTCATAGCGATGAAGGCGCGCAGTTTGATAAAACGGTCAGACTGGATGCTGCGCAAATTAAGCCGCAAGTGACTTGGGGCACATCGCCGGAGATGGTGACTACCATTGATGGCGTAGTGCCAGACCCGATGCTCATCGGCGATGACGTGAAACGCCACGATATGCAACAAGCGCTTAAGTATATGGGGTTGGTTGCCAATACGCCGATTCAGCAGATTATGATCGATAAGGTATTTATCGGGTCGTGCACCAATTCACGTATCGAAGATTTGCGCGCTGCGGCGCACATCGTGAAAGGCAAGCGGATTGCGGCAAACATTAAGCAAGCGCTGGTGGTTCCAGGTTCTGGTCTGGTTAAGCAACAGGCGGAACATGAAGGTTTGGATCAAATTTTCAAAGCCGCCGGTTTTGAATGGCGCGAACCGGGTTGTTCAATGTGCCTGGCCATGAACGATGACCGATTGTTACCCGGCGAGCGATGTGCTTCAACTTCCAACCGGAATTTCGAAGGCCGGCAAGGTCCCGGCGGCCGGACGCATTTAGTGAGTCCGGCGATGGCTGCGGCGGCAGCGGTGGCAGGGCGCTTCGTCGATGTACGCCAGCTTCAGTAAAAATAACCTGTTCTATTCATATAAAGATCAATGGAAAAATTTCATACGCTGACCGGTTTGGTGGCTCCGATGGACCGAGCCAATGTCGATACCGACGCGATTATTCCCAAGCAATTTTTGAAATCGATCAAGCGCTCTGGTTTCGGCCAGAATCTGTTTGACGAATGGCGATTTCTCGATCATGGCGAACCCGGCATGGACCCCGCGAAGCGCCAGCCTAATCCGGATTTCGTGCTGAATCAGCCGCGCTATCAGGGCGCGCAGATTTTGCTGGCCCGGGCGAATTTCGGCTGCGGATCGAGCCGAGAGCATGCGCCTTGGGCGTTGCAGGATTACGGGTTTCGAGTGATTATTGCGCCCAGCTTCGCGGATATTTTTTTTAATAATTGCTTTAAGATAGGTTTGTTACCGATTATTTTAAGCGAGCCGGCGCTGGATCGGTTATTTGAGGAAGTTAAATCGACCGTTGGTTATCAATTGACGGTTGATCTGCAGAAGCAGAATGTATCGACCCCCGGTCATGAAGTGTATCCGTTTGACATTGATCCATTTCGCAAGCATTGTTTGCTGAATGGTTTGGATGAGATCGGTTTGACCTTGCAGCACGCTGAGAAAATAAAGCAATTTGAGCAAAAACGGCGTGAACAACAGCCTTGGTTATTTTTGTAAGTATCAATTTTTCAAATAATTAGAGCATGATGAAAATTGCAGTTCTGGCAGGCGATGGAATCGGGCCTGAAATTGTAGCGCAAGCGGTGCGAGTTCTGCATCGCCTTGAAAGTGACGGGCTTGAGATCGAGTTGGAGCAGGGTTTGATCGGCGGTTGTGCTGTGGATGCAACTGGAGAGCCTTATCCTGAAGCGACACACCGTCTGGCAAGCGAAGCGGATGCAGTGCTGCTGGGTGCTGTAGGAGGTCCGCAATACGATGCATTGCCGCGTCATCAGCGCCCTGAGAGAGGATTGTTAGCAATCCGCAAAGCGCTTAATTTGTTTGCAAACCTGCGACCGGCCATTTTATATCCGGAACTTGCCAATGCATCGAGTCTGAAATATGACGTGGTGGCCGGGCTCGATATCATGATTGTGCGCGAACTGACTGGTGATATTTATTTTGGCGAACCGCGCGGTATTGATACGCGGGATGGTCAACGTGTCGGGTTTAACACGATGATTTATAATGAATCGGAGATTAGAAGAATCGCACATGTGGCATTCCAAGCAGCGGCCAAACGGCAAGGAAAATTATGCTCGGTGGATAAAATGAATGTACTCGAATGCACACAGTTATGGCGTGATGTTGTGTCAGAAGTGGCGCAACAATACCCGCAAGTGACCCTGTCCCATATGCTGGTTGATAATGCTGCGATGCAGCTGGTGCGCAATCCCAAGCAATTCGATGTGATCGTTACCGGTAACATGTTTGGCGATATTTTATCTGACGAAGCATCGATGCTGACCGGTTCGATTGGCATGTTGCCTTCGGCTTCGCTCGATGAAAATAATAAAGGATTGTATGAACCGATTCATGGATCGGCGCCGGATATTGCCGGAAAAGACTTAGCCAATCCGCTGGCGACGGTTTTGTCGGTTGCGATGATGTTGCGCTATACCTTCAATCATGAAGAGGCCGCGCAACGAATCGAAAATGCGGTTAAAAAGGTGCTGGCATCCGGTTACCGGACAAAAGATATCGATGAGCCCGGAATGAAATCTGTTGGCACCCAAGCGATGGGCGATGCGGTATTGCAGTCGATGTGAGGTTTTTTGCGGTAATTCAATAATTGAAGTGAAATTGGTGCGCTAATTATTTGTTATCTATTAGCAAAGTAAGCTAGTATTGTTAATATGATAGCCATATTTAATAGGTTATATTTTTTGGGATAAGAGATTTGCAATGAAACAGGTCGGTTTTGTCGGTTGGCGTGGAATGGTGGGTTCGGTATTAATGCAGAGAATGCGCGAAGAAGAGGATTTTTCTCTGATCGATCCCGTGTTTTTTACAACTTCGCAGAAAGGTGGCGCGGGTCCGGATATTGGCAAGGATATACCCGCGCTGAAAGATGCATTCGATATCGATCAATTGCGAGCGATGGATATCATCATTTCTTGCCAGGGCGGTGATTATACCAATCAAGTCTTTAAACAGTTGCGACAAGCGGGTTGGCAAGGATACTGGATCGATGCGGCATCGGCATTGCGGATGGAAAAAGATGCTGTGATTATTCTGGATCCGGTCAATAAGCCAGTGATCGAGCAGGCGCTTCATGACGGCGTAAAAAATTATATCGGTGGAAATTGCACGGTCAGTCTGATGTTGATGGCTGTCGGCGGGCTTTTCGAAAAAGGCATGGTGGAATGGATGAGCGCGATGACTTATCAAGCCGCTTCCGGAGCTGGAGCCAAAAATATGCGTGAGTTGCTGCAGCAAATGGGTGAAGCGCATCGTGTGGCAAAGGATTTACTGGAGAACCCTGCTTCCAGCATTCTGGATATTGATCGTGAAGTTGCCGGGACCTTGCGCGATAAAAATTTCCCCAAAGAAAATTTTGGGGTGCCATTAGCCGGAAGCTTAATACCCTGGATTGATAAAGAAGTTGCCAACGGCCAAAGCCGTGAAGAATGGAAAGGGCAAGCTGAAACCAACAAGATTCTTGGAAGAAGCAACCGTCAGATTCCAGTCGATGGGATCTGTGTACGGGTTGGTGCGATGCGCTGCCATAGTCAAGCATTAACGATCAAGTTAAAACAGGATGTGCCTTTGGATGAGGTCGAAGACATCATCGCTAAATCCAACGACTGGGTGCATGTTGTACCCAATGAACGCGAAGCAACGACAGCGAATTTAACCCCTGCTGCGGTGACAGGCACGCTATCCATACCGGTTGGCCGCTTGCGTAAATTAGCTATGGGCGACGAATATTTATCGGTGTTTACGGTCGGTGACCAATTATTGTGGGGCGCTGCCGAGCCGCTACGAAGAATGTTGCGGATATTGATCGAACATTAATTTCCGTAATCAGTTGATAATCCTTGTATTTTGAATAACTATCAGAGTCTTTATAAAAGAAATTAGCCTATTATTTAATGCATAATTCCGGCTTGTATGATTACGCCACAATGCTAGCCTTCCGATATTAATTTTCAAAAACTTGAGAGGGTACTTCAGTGTATAAAACATCTTTTAGAGTAAGCTTGTTTGTAATCATTCTGATGCTACCGGCTGCCATTTATGCCGCAGGGCTGGGCAAGCTGACACTTAATTCAGCATTAGGACAACCTTTAAATGCTGAGATTGATATTGTCTCTACCAGCAGTGATGAGGTCCCGACTCTAAAAGCCAGTATCGCAACCCGAGAGGCGTTTGCTCAAGCGGGCATAAGCTACGAATCCGTCTTATCGACTGTCAAAGTGTCAGTGGAGTCAAGGATAAATGGCAATCCTTATGTCAAGTTGACCTCTCCACAAGCTGTCAATGATCCTTTTTTAATGGTTCTAATTGAATTGAGTTGGTCATCCGGCAAGATTCTGCGTGAATATACCGTATTGCTTGATCCGGTTGAATCGACTACCCAGAATTTCGCTGCTGCATCGACAAACCCATCGCCGCAGATTGCTACTTCCCGATTGGATTCCGATGATAGACAGGAAAGTGGAAGCAACCTAAAATCAAACGCACGGACAAGAGTGCGAGATAGCGGTGGAACCAAGCAAGGCGTCAGAACGTATGGGCCGGTTAGCCGTGGAGACACGCTATCGTCGATAGCGCGCCGGGTATTGCCGCCAGGAGTCAATCTGAACCAAATGCTGGTGGCGCTCCACCGCGCCAATCGCGATGCATTCATTGCCAACAACATGAATTTGCTTAAGGCCGGCGCGATTCTGAATATTCCTGATGAAGCTGAAATCGCTTCGATTGATACCACCACAGCAAGCGCCGAAGTCAAGATGCAGACTAATGATTGGCGGCAATATCAATCAAAATTGGCAACCGCCAGCAGAGAATCCTCAAAAACGCATGCCATCAGCCAATCGGATCAAGGGCAAATTACGACGACTATTGATAAGAAATCAATGGCCGCCGATGCACCCAAGGAAGTATTGAAATTGTCGAGCGGTATGCAATTACCGGATAAGGATGGCCAGGTTACTGATTCGAGCCTGATTGATCGTTTGCGGATGATGGAAGAAGATGCGATCGCAAGAAATCTGGCGTTGAAGGAAGCTAACGAACGTGTTGCCATGCTTGAAAAAAGCATAGCGAATCTTAAGCATCTGCTGGAATTGAAAGATTCGGTCCTGGCGCAAGCCCAAGTTAACGCTGAATCGGTCACGCAGTCGATAAAACCCGAAACGCAGACCCCCGCTGTGATTGACGTACCTGCCGGAGCAATGACGGAGCCTGAAATACAATCTGTGCCAGCGGAAGCAGAGCATAGTGCCGCAATGCAACCTGTCCAGGAGCCGTCACCTGCAGCTAACCCTGCACCGCTTCCAGCGGAAGATGAGCAATCGGCGGGTTTGATCGAATTACTCTTCGAAAATATTGAATACGTTGCGGGTGCGTCGATATTGGCGCTGCTATTGGTATTCTTGATGATCAGACGACGCAGAAAACAATTGGAAGGTGATGACGAGGAAGAAATCAAGAAAGAAGGTTTTTCTTCCGCCATGCGCTCCAGGATGGCTGCAATGGCAGGTGCATCCGCAGCCACTGCAGCAGCGGCTGCAGACGATGATGAAGCGCTGGCTTCTTCCGATATGGGGGACGAAGAATCTACTTATGAAGATACCCATTCTTATTCGGAACCGGCCGATCGAGAAGATGAATTCGATCATGGCGGGACTGATTTTACAGAGCACGATGCCGATCTCGATGAAGGATCGGAGCCCATCGCCGCCGTAGCGGATGCTGAGTCCGATACCGTAACGATGCAAGCGGAACAACCGCTGGACTCAGCCTATCTCGAAGAGAACCTTGAGGATAGCGTCGAACAACCGGTCGAATCCGCTTCAAATGATTCAGCAGCGGCTTTCTCCAATGAAATCGATTTTGATCTTGATACCGGGTCTGAAGAAGAAACAAAACGGACATCAGCGCAATTGCCGGAGGATGATGAAATCAGTCAATTGATTGCAGATGACGGGAGTTTGGACTATTCACTGGATGTTGCTGCCGATACAGAAGCTGAAGATTCAAGAAGTACTGCAGCAACAAAGGGTGCGGATACTGATCAGGATGAAATCGTATTGGAATTCGATTCTGCGAACATGGATTTGGAAGATGATAAATCCACAACCCAGAAAGATGAGCTGGTGCTGAGCGATGAATCCGATTCCTTGAGTCCTGCAATTGATTTTGATCAACCTGAAGAGACCACGCTTGATTCTTCTCCTGAGGTTCCGGCTATCGACTTGGCAGATATCAATTTAAATCTCGAAGAATCTGGCCAAGCCGATCAAGTGGAAGAAGCGGCCGATCTGGAAACCAATAGCGAGCAATGGCAGGAGGTTGAGACAAAACTCGATCTGGCAAAAGCTTACCAAGAAATGGATGACAAAGAAGGCGCTCGAGAAATGCTGGAAGAAGTCATTCGCGATGGTGATGCGAAACAAATAAAAATTGCCAAAAAAATGTTGAAGAGCTTGTAGAGCTATCATTAAAAAGGCTGATCACGGATCGTAACCAATTGGCGAGAAAAATATTTCAATTGTGCGTATCGTATTAGTCTTGGAATATGACGGCAGCAACTATTGTGGCTGGCAGAGTCAATCAGAGTCTTGCGCGATTCAAGATGCGGTAGAGAAGGCGCTATCTGCAGTAGCGAAGGAAAACATTCGGATTGTGACGGCAGGAAGGACGGATGCCGGGGTTCACGCGTTTTATCAAGTCGTGCATTTTGATACATCAGTCTGTCGTCCCCTGAGTGCTTGGGTGCGTGGTGTTAACGCTTTCCTGCCTAATGATATTTCTATTTTGTGGGCTGGCGAAGTTTCTGACGATTTTCACGCACGCTATAGTGCGGTTGAAAGGCGATATCTGTATTTTTTGTTGAATCAATCGGCCAGGCCCGGGGTTCATCACAACAAGGTGGGCTGGTTTCATGTGCCGCTAGAATTGGAGAAAATGCAAGCGGCGGGGAAATTCTTAATCGGGGAACATGATTTTTCATCTTTCCGGGCTGCCGAGTGCCAAGCGAAATCACCGGTGAGAACGATTACACATCTGAACATTGCTCGCCAAGGAAATCTTGTGATTTTTGATTTGCGCGCGAATTCTTTCCTTCATCATATGGTACGAAATATTATCGGTTGCCTTGTTTATATCGGCAAAGGAAAATATTCTGCCGATTGGATTGATGAGCTTCTTAAACACAAAAACCGGACGTTTGCTGCGCCAACTTTTTCCGCAGCCGGTTTGTATTTGGCGGGTGTAAAATACGATCCGGGCTGGCTGATTCCGGAATTCTCCGAATTTCCAATCATTTCAAATGGTGTGCTCCGGTAGCATTAATTAAAAATAACTTTTGATTTTCATGTCAGTGCGTGTAAAAGTATGTGGAATAACCCGGATTGAAGATGCTCAGGCAGCGATTCAGTCGGGAGCGGATGCAATTGGCTTTGTTTTCTGGCCGAAAAGCCCACGCAATATTAATCCTGGATTGGCCGCGCAGATTAGCGCAACGATACCGCCCTTTATATGTACTGTCGGCGTGTATGTCGATCCGGATGCGGCGTGGGTCATAGAAACTGCCCGAGCAGCCAAGCTCAATCTGTTGCAATTTCACGGCAACGAATCGCCGGATTTTTGCAATCAATTTTCTCATCCCTATATCAAAGCAATTCGAGTCAAATCAGACACAGATTTGCTACAATACGCAGAACATTACCATACTGCAAAAGGGTTGCTGCTGGACACCTTTACCGAAGGCGTGCCGGGTGGTACAGGCCACGTGTTTGATTGGCACTTAATTCCGAAGAATCTGCCCGTTCCGTTCATTTTGTCCGGTGGTTTGAATCCAGATAATGTTGCAATGGCGATTAAGCAAACGAAACCTTGGGCGGTGGATGTCTCAAGTGGCGTTGAAGCCGCCAAGGGTATCAAAGATAAGAATAAAATTATTGCTTTCATGCAAGGAGTAAAACTGTGAATGCTTATGATCTTCCTAGTAAAGATGGTCATTTTGGCCCGTATGGAGGCATCTTTGTTGCTGAAACGCTCATTTCGGCATTGGAGGATTTGCGGAAACAGTACGAATTTTACCGTGACGATCCCGATTTTCAGGCAGAGTTTGCTTATGAACTAAAGCATTATGTAGGGCGCCCCAGTCCGATCTATCATGCCAAGCGCTGGTCCGAACACCTGGGGGGCGCACAGATCTTGTTGAAGCGCGAAGACTTGAATCATACGGGAGCGCATAAAATTAACAATACCATCGGGCAGGCGCTTCTAGCCCGGCGCATGGGTAAGAAACGCGTTATCGCCGAGACCGGCGCAGGTCAGCATGGCGTAGCCAGTGCTACTGTGGCGGCGCGTTATGGCATGGAGTGTGTGGTGTACATGGGCTCCGAAGATGTCAAGCGGCAAGCGACGAATGTGTACCGTATGAAATTGTTGGGTGCGACCGTGGTGCCGGTCGAATCCGGGTCCCGGACCTTGAAAGATGCGTTGAATGAAGCGATGCGGGATTGGGTCACCAATGTTGAAAACACCTTTTATATTATCGGTACCGTCGCCGGACCACATCCGTATCCGATGATGGTCAGGGATTTCCAAGCTGTGATTGGGACAGAGGCAAAAGCGCAGATGCAGGAAGAGTTTCAACGTCAGCCGGATGCGTTGATAGCTTGTGTTGGCGGCGGCTCGAACGCGATCGGTTTGTTTTATCCGTATATTGATGACACTAATGTTCGTTTGATCGGTGTCGAAGCAGCCGGAAAAGGCATTGAAACAAACCAGCATGCAGCGACGTTGTCGACTGGTAAGCCCGGTGTATTGCATGGCAATCGCACCTACTTGATCCAAGATGAAAATGGTCAGATTATCGAAACACATTCGATTTCAGCCGGCTTGGATTATCCTGGCGTAGGGCCGGAACATGCGTGGCTTAAAGACTGTGGCCGTGCCGAATATGTTGCGATTACTGATGATGAAGCTCTGGAAGCGTTTCATACCTTATGCCGCTACGAAGGCATTATGCCGGCGCTGGAATCAAGTCATGCATTGGCCTATGCCGCCAAATACGCGCCCACGTTATCTAAGGATAAATTATTGCTGGTTAATCTCTCGGGGCGGGGTGATAAGGACATGGCGACAGTTGCGCAAATGTCAGGCTTGACACTTTGATGAAGTCACTCTTATTTTTCAATTTTAATCTTCTGGAAAGAGTTCCAATCGGATTCTAAATGAGTTTTATTAAAAGCTTACTGAGTTATTTTAATGGCAATCGTGATACTGAAAAGTCAAATCGTATCGCTCAAACATTCAACACCTTAAAAAGACAAAACCGTAAGGCGCTGATTCCATTTGTTACAGCGGGCGATCCCAACCCGCAAGTGACGGTGCCGCTTATGCACCGGTTAGTTCAATCCGGCGCGGATATCATTGAATTAGGCATTCCTTTTTCGGACCCAATGGCTGATGGACCAACTATTCAGAGATCATCAGAGCGTGCACTGAAGCACCATGTCAGTTTAGATGCCGTTCTAAGCATGGTCAGTGAATTCAGGCAGACGAATTCGGATACGCCGGTTGTCTTGATGGGATATGCAAATCCGGTGGAGGCAATGGGTTATGAGACATTTGCCGCAAAAGCTAAGCAATGCGGCGTCGATGGCATCCTGATCGTGGACTATCCTCCGGAAGAGTCGGAAAAATGGGTGGCCTGTCTCGACCAGCAAGGAATTGACGCGATCTTTCTGTTATCTCCGACGACCCCGCAACCGCGCATCGAACAAGTGGCAAAAATGGCTCGCGGATATGTCTATTATGTTTCACTGAAGGGTGTCACCGGTGCATCGCACCTTGATCTGCAAGATGTCGGCAAGATGCTGGCAACACTGCGGCAATACATATCGATACCGATCGGAGTAGGGTTTGGCATTCGCGATGGTGCTACCGCAAAGGCAGTTGCAGGCTTGGCTGATGCCGTCGTGGTCGGCAGCCGGATTATCGAGGAAATTGAGCAATCAGCAGAAGCCGAAATATTGGACAAAACCGGTTATCTGTTAAATTCGCTGCGCAAAGCAATTGATGAGAATTGAAGTAATCAGAAACGTACGCTTTAGGATACATTTGTTATGAGCTGGTTCCAAAATATTATTCCTCCAAAAATCAAAAGAAAAGAGGCCGGTGAGAAGAAATTTGTACCTGAAGGATTGTGGAGTAAGTGTAATAATTGTGAAGCGGTTTTGTACTATACCGATTTGGCCAAGAATCTGAATGTTTGCCCCAAGTGTGATTATCATAATCGCATCTCAGCAAGGGATAGGCTGGATTTTTTGCTGGATCCGGAAGGGCGGCGTGAAATCGGCGCGGAAGTGGTTGCAACGGACATTTTAAAATTCAAAGACAGTAAGCGTTATGTCGATCGATTGGCGCAAGCGCAGGAAAGTACGGATGAGAATGACTCTTTAGTGGTCATGCAAGGCACGATCAAAACTATTCCGGTCGTTGCTGCGGTATTCGAATTCGGTTTTATGGGCGGTTCCATGGGATCGGTTGTGGGGGAGCGTTTCGTGCGCGGTGTCAAAACCTGTATAGATCACCATATTCCTTTTATTTGCTTCAGTGCCAGCGGCGGTGCGCGAATGCAGGAGGGACTGTTTTCCCTGATGCAAATGGCGAAAACAACGGCTGCTTTGACGCGCCTCAGTCATAACAGATTGCCGTTTATTTCGGTATTGACGGATCCGACCATGGGGGGTGTATCCGCCAGTTTTGCCTTTATCGGGGATGTCGTGATCGCCGAGCCGGGTGCATTAATCGGATTTGCCGGGCCGCGCGTGATTGAGCAGACAGTGCGGCAAACACTTCCCGATGGTTTTCAACGTGCTGAATTTTTGCTGCAGCACGGAGCGGTCGACATGATTGTCGATCGCCGCCAAATGCGCGATAAGCTCGTTAATCTCTGTACCCAGTTGATGCGCATTCCCGCTCCGTTAACATAATTTCCGCTGGGATTCATGCACATGGATGTACCAGGTCTGACAGCGGATTCACTTGCAGATTGGTTACATTACCTCGAATCGTTGCATCCGAGCGCCATCGAAATGGGATTGGAACGGGTTGCTAATGTTCGATTCGAGCTAGGGTTAATTCCTCGATTTCCGGTTATTACAGTAGGCGGTACCAATGGAAAAGGTTCCGTTTGCGCGATGCTTGAAGCAATGCTACAAAGCGCGGGCTATCAAGCCGGATGCTACACTTCTCCGCACTTACTTCGCTTCAACGAGCGGATTCGAATCGATGGGAAAGATGTTGAAGATACAAAACTTTGTCAGGCTTTTGCACGAGTGGAAGCTGCGCGGCTCGATTGTCACACATCGTTAACTTTCTTTGAATTTGGAACTCTGGCCGCGATGTATTTGTTTATTCAAGCACGCGTCGATGTGGCGATTCTTGAGATTGGCTTGGGCGGACGTCTTGACGCGGTTAACATTTTTGATCCGGATTGTGCCATTCTAACCAGCATTGATCTGGATCACATCGAATATCTGGGAGATACGAGAGAAAAAATCGGATTCGAGAAAGCTGCGATTTTCCGGCGTGGTAAGCCGGCCATTTGCGCGGATATCGATGTGCCGGATTCGGTGTATCAGCACGCAACAAAAATTGGCGCGCAATTCCATAGATTCTCAAAAGAATTTGGATTCCAATTAAAAGACAAGCAGTGGGATTTTTGGGGACCGAAGGGATGGCGTTATTCATTGCCTATCCCATCTTTACGGGGCAATAAGCAACTGCAAAACGCCAGTGCATGCCTGGCCGCTCTGGATACAGTACATGAATTATTGCCGGTTAGCATGAGTGATATTCGTCAAGGATTGCTCAAAGCAGCCGTGCCCGGTAGATTCCAAGTTGTTTCAACCCAGCCGATGATTATCCTGGATGTCGCGCACAACCCCGCGGCTGCTGCGGTTTTGGCGCAAAATTTAGCCGCGACCCCGTGCGCGGGGCGGACTTACGCAGTATTCTCGATGCTGCAGGATAAGGATATCCAGGGTGTCGTGCAAAAGCTTAAAGACGAAATCGATGTCTGGTTGCTATTTCCCATTCAATCGCCGCGTGCTGCAACTGTCGGGCATATCGCTGAAGAAATTGGAAATGCGGGCTTTTCAGACATAAACCAGTCGATATGTCGTTTTTCTGATGGCGTTGAAGCTTTTGCTTTTGCCTGTGAACAAGCATCCAAAAATGATAGAATTTGCATATTTGGATCTTTCTATACGGTTGGCGATGTGCTGAATCATTTGCACATGTCTTCCCGAGAGTAGTAACCGGATATTTCAAATGAATAAAAATATCAGCGAAGAGGAATTATTACTACGTAAACGTGCGAGAAGGCGGCTGGTCGGCGCTATCGTTCTGGTTCTGATTTCTATTATCGTTTTGCCTGCAATTTTCGACGAACCCAAGCCGGAAACGGAGAAACATGAAATTGCAATCAATTTGCCGGAAGCGAATAGAAATGCAAGCAAAGCGGTATCGTTACCAAAAGAAGATTCTTCAATGAGTACAGAATCGTTGAATGCGGTCGATCCAGCGGAAGTGCAAGAGAAATCCGCGATAGCTATGCGACATGGGGATGAAAATAACGAATCGCCAAATTTTCAGAAACGTATCCCGATCCCCGGTATTAAACCAAAATTCGAACGACAAGTGACTCCGGCCAAAGTAGCGCCGCCAGTGGCAGCAATCGCCCCTAATACCAATGTAGTGACGCCGAGTGCGCCGCCACCGAACGCACCAAGTGTACCACCAGTTGTTAATGCACCAGTTCAAGCACCTGACGCAGGAAAAGGATTTGTCGTTCAATTAGGCGCTTTTTCTGATCCAGAAAAGGCCAAGCTGCAGCAAGCGCTGCTGCTATCGAACGGTTTTAAGGCCTATACCGAGTCATTGGTTATCAATGGCAATCAAGTAACGCGGGTCCGCACAGGTCCATTCCCGACTCGGAGTGCCGCGGATGGTGAAATAAAAAAATTAAAAGCGCTTGGTCTGGATGGCGTAGTGGTGCCGAGATAAGTCGATATCGCGATTATTCTTGCTAATCATTTAACAAAAAGTATCGATTACAACTGATGACTGCTTTTGATTACGTTGTTTCTGCTATTTTCTTAGTCTCGATTGTGTTGAGTATTCTGCGCGGATTTGTCCGCGAAGGATTGTCCATCGCCGGTTGGATTGTCGCTTTTATTGTAGCTAGCTCCTATTCGTCGTTAACGGAGCAGTTTTTGCCGGGCGAGATCGTCGGTGAAACCCTGCGTTATGCCATTGCTTTTGTTGTGACATTTCTTGCAGTGTTACTGATAACGGCGCTTGCAACGATGTTACTATCCGCTTTGATAAAGGGCATTGGTTTAGGATTTATCGACCGGTTGCTTGGTTCTGTTTTTGGGTTTATCCGGGCACTGGTAATCGTGATTTTACTGGTTTTGATGGCAGGACTGACCACCATCCCGAATCAGGTTTTCTGGAATCAAGCCTTATTAAGCGGACCTTTGGAATCAATCGCGACCCAAGTGCTGCCATGGCTGCCTGATGATTTGTCAAAACGCATTAGCTTTGAAAGAAAAGATAATTTTTAAGTGGCAAAGCGTGTAATGACCGGTATTTTTGTTTTTTTGAAAAGCAACAGCAGCGCGGTAATTGAGTTGATTAACTCCAAATTTAATTCTGATTAAATAAAGCAAAACCAACGGAGCTTTCTATGTGCGGAATTCTCGGTATCGTTGCAAAATCTCCAGCGAATCAGCTGCTGTATGACGGATTATTGATGTTGCAACATCGAGGACAAGATGCAAGCGGCATTGTGACTGCGCAAGGCAATACCTTTCATATGCACAAAGGCCTTGGTTTAGTTCGAGATGTGTTTCGTACCAGAAATATGCGCGCGCTATCCGGGAATATCGGCATCGGTCATGTGCGTTATCCGACCGCAGGGTCCGCTAATTCACCGGCTGAAGCGCAGCCGTTTTATGTCAATTCTCCCTTTGGGATTGTATTAAGTCACAATGGTAATTTGACCAATGCCGAACAGCTCAATCAAGAGCTTTTTAAAACCGACCTGAGGCATGTCAATACTAACTCGGATTCGGAAGTGTTGCTAAATGTCCTCGCACACGAACTGCAAAAGAGCACCAAAAATTGCCAGCTTGATCCGGCGGCAATTTTCTCGGCGGTTGCTGGCGTGCATAAACGATGCAAGGGCGCCTATGCCGTGATAGCCATGATTGCCGGCTATGGATTATTAGCTTTTCGTGATCCTTACGGCATTCGACCGTTGGTCTTCGGAACTGCGGAGAATGAACTGGGCGATGAATATCTCGTCGCTTCGGAAAGCGTGGCACTGGATACACTAGGTTTCAAATTGATCCGTGATGTCGCACCGGGAGAAGCGATTTTTATCGATGAAGACGGTAATTTTTATAATAAGCAGTGCGCAACCGAAGTTTCTCTGAATCCGTGCATTTTTGAGTATGTCTATTTAGCTCGCCCTGATTCTGTCATTGACGGTATTTCCGTTTACGAAACCCGTTTGAATATGGGCGAACAGCTTGCGGAAAAAATCAGGAAAACAATGCATCATCTGGATATTGATGTTGTAATTCCAATCCCGGACTCCAGCCGCCCCAGTGCGCTGCAACTTGCCAATCACTTAGGTATCGAATTTCGGGAAGGATTTATCAAAAATCGATATGTAGGGCGTACATTCATCATGCCTGGGCAGCAACAAAGACGCAAATCCGTGCGGCAAAAGCTCAATGCCATGAATATTGAATTCCGCGGGAAAAATGTATTATTGGTCGACGATTCGATTGTACGGGGCACCACCAGCCGTGAAATCGTTCAAATGGCTCGTGAAGCCGGCGCCAATAAGATATTTTTTGCTTCAGCTGCTCCTCCGGTAAGATTTCCAAATGTCTACGGAATCGACATGCCGACCCGGCAAGAACTGATCGCTACCGATCGGACTGTGGAAGAAATTTGTGAAGAGATCGGAGCGGATTATCTGATATTCCAGGATCTGGAGGCGCTGACTCATGCGGTATCCAAGGTATCACCCGCGGTACAAAACTTTGAAACATCCTGTTTCAATGGTGTTTATATCACCGGTGACGTGACGCATGAGTATCTCAATACACTGGAATTACAAAGAAACTCGAGTCAACCGCTTTCGTCTGCACAGTCGAAAACGCAACTGGATTTGAGCTTGGTTTTTTCCGAATAAAGCTATTGACACCGTAATTGCTATCAAAAACCGCATCTTTCTGAATCAATGTAACAATCGCTAACTCACTTTTCGTTTTATTTTCCTATGTCCGATAATTTGCAACCAGAAACGCTCGCACTACACACCGGTATTCATCGCAGTCAGTTCAATGAGCATTCTGAAGCAATGTATTTGACTTCCAGCTTTGTGTTTGATAGCGCCGCGCAAGCGGCTGCCCGGTTTTCAGGCAGCGAACCCGGCAATATCTACGCGCGATTTACCAATCCAACCGTCACTGCATTTGAAGAACGTCTGGCGGTACTGGAAGGAGCGGAAACCTGCATTGCGACAGCTTCCGGTATGTCGGCGATTTTAGCCTGTACCATGGGATTACTGTCAGCAGGAGACCATATCGTCGCTTCGCAAAGCTTATTTGGCGCAACCGTTAATTTATTTAACAACATTCTGAAGAAATTCAATATTGATACGACTTTTGTGTCGGCAACCGATGCTGGTGCATGGCAAAGTGCAGTGCAGCCTAACACCAAGCTCTTTTTTCTGGAGACACCTTCCAATCCACTAACTGAGATTTCTGATATTGCGGCTTTGGCTCGAATTGCGAAAGCCGCCGGTGCATGGCTGGTTGTAGATAATTGTTTCTGTACGCCGATTTTACAAAAACCGCTGGAACTGGGGGCGGATATTGTGATTCATTCCGCGACCAAATATTTGGATGGTCAGGGAAGAGTCCTGGGCGGCGCAGTACTCGGAAAACGGGAGCTACTGATGGATGGCGGTGTGTTCGGTTTTTTGCGAACTGCCGGTCCGACGTTGAGCGCTTTTAACGCCTGGGTCATTTTGAAAGGATTGGAAACACTTAAAATCCGCGTCGAAGCACATTCCGAAAACGCTTTAAGGATGGCGCAATGGCTGGAGAAGCAACCGAATGTGACACGCATTTTTTATCCTGGACTGGAATCTCATCCGCAGCACGATCTGGCAAAGCATCAACAAAAATCGGGGGGAGGGATAGTCACGTTCGAAGTTAAAGGCGGCAGAGAGGCTGCATGGCGCGTGATTGATTCGACCCGATTGATTTCGATCACCGCAAATCTGGGGGATGCAAAAACCACACTGACTCATCCGGCAACCACGACGCATGCACGGATTAGTCAGGAAGCCCGTGATGCCGCCGGAATCACCGATGGATTGCTAAGGATCGCGGTTGGATTGGAATCCGTTCAGGATTTGCAAGCCGATCTGGCGCGGGGTTTGACCTGAGCCTCTAGCTACCGGCAAGTGACAGTCCGGTAAGCGAAAAGGCTCGTTCTGCTGCGTCGTAACTAAATGACTTCGGCTTTTTCAATGACGACATCTTCCAGTGGCACATTCTGATGTCCGGCAAAATCCCCGGTTTTGACTTTTTTGATTTTATCAACGACATCTTGTCCTTCGACGACTTTTCCAAAAACACAATAGCCATAGCCTTGTGGTGATGGCGATTTATAGTTCAGAAAACCGTTGCTGGTGACATTGATAAAAAATTGCGCAGTTGCCGAATGGACATCCGCGGTTCGTGCCATTGCAATCGTATAGGCATCATTTCTCAGGCCATTGGCGGCCTCATTGTGTATGGGCGGCTGGGTTGGTTTTTGTTTCATTCCGGGCGTAAAGCCTCCACCTTGGATCATGAAATCGTCAATAACGCGATGAAACAATGTGTTATCGTAAAATCCGCTCGAAACATAGTTCAGAAAATTTTGTACGGTTTCTGGCGCTTTTTCACTGTCGAGATCGAGTATTATCGTGCCAAAATTAGTTTGCAGTTTGACCATATCAGTCCTAAATTGATTGATGAATCGTATTATTGAGTACTGTCGTTCTTACGGCTAGGGTAGTTTTACAATATCCTCAATAATCACCTTATTTTTCGGTACATCGGTCGGAAACGGTCCGGCTGGGCCAGTTGGGGTCGCAGCAATTTTGTTTACAACATCCATCCCGCTCACAACTTTTCCAAATACTGCATACCCATAACCGCTTTGATTTGGCGCTTTAAAATCCAGAAATTTATTATTGGCGACGTTGATAAAAAATTGCGCCGATGCGGAATGCGGATCCGAAGTTCGCGCCATCGCAATCGTTCCGATTTCATTTTTAAGTTCATTGGCGGCTTCATTGCGAATGGGAGCGCGAGTTGGTTTTTGGTTAAACGCCGGATCGAAACCGCCACCCTGAATCATAAATCCGGCAATGACGCGATGGAATATCGTATTTTTGTAGAAACCATCTTCGACATATTCCAGGAAGTTTTCAACGGTTTTGGGAGCCTTGTCAGGATACAGTTCCAGAACGATGTTACCAACGTTCGTTCTCATTTCAACCTTGATAGATGCCGCGAAGACGTTCAAATGAATTGAAATTAGAATAAGGAGCAGAAGAATTTGGTAGCGTCGCATCGATATTGAACCTGTGGTAATGGATGGTAAGAGTTTCGTATAAACACTATGTTATACTCTGCGGCTATTTATTTTGGGCGCAGGTAACAACAACTTCGGAGATTCTATCAATAAGATAGGTTGGATTACAATTTGATTCGTTAATCATATGCTAAAAATTTATAACTCAATCGCTCGCGAAAAACAAGAATTCGTTCCTATCGTACCCGGGAAAGTAAAAATCTATGTTTGTGGCATGACGGTTTATGATTATTGCCATTTGGGACATGCACGGGTTCTGGTGGTTTTTGATATGGTGGTCCGGTGGCTCAGGGATAATGGTTTTGAAGTAATCTATGTTCGGAATATTACCGATATCGACGATAAGATTATTCTTCGCGCGCAACAGAACAAGGAACCGATCGGGGATTTAACCGCTCGTTTTATTCAAGCAATGGATGAAGATGCTGCGGCGCTCGGCGTGGTGCCGCCCAGCCATGAGCCGCGCGCCACTGGCTATGTGAACCATATGATCGCTATGATCGATACGCTGGTTAAAAAGAATCTGGCGTATCAAGCCGGTAATGGCGATGTGTATTTTGCTGTTCATAATTTTCCCGGTTATGGAAAATTGTCGGGTAAATCGTTAAGCGACCTTCGCGTTGGCGAGCGGGTTGAAATTGATTCCAGTAAAAAGGATCCGCTGGATTTCGTGTTGTGGAAATCCGCAAAGGCCGGAGAGCCCTTTTGGGAATCTCCATGGGGCAATGGGCGCCCGGGATGGCATATCGAATGCTCGGCCATGAGCGAGCAGTTGTTGGGCATTCACTTTGATATCCATGGAGGCGGTCAGGATTTGCAATTTCCGCATCACGAAAATGAAATCGCCCAAAGTGAAGGTGCGCATGATCATGTTTTCGTAAATTATTGGATGCACAATGGTTTCGTCCGCGTTGACAATGAAAAGATGTCGAAATCGCTAGGGAATTTCTTTACCGTATGGGAAATTCTTAAGCTATACCAGCCGGAAGTTGTGCGGTTTTTTATATTGCGAGCGCATTATCGTAGTCCGCTCAATTATTCCGATCAACACCTGAAAGATACCAAGCTTGCGCTAGACCGGCTGTATATCGCACTAAAGGATGCCGGTTCGCTCGAGATACAAGCCATTGACTGGAATCACCCCCAGGCGAAAAAATTTAAAGCAGCTATGGAAGATGATTTCAATACACCGGATGCCATCGCTGTTTTGTTTGAGCTGGCAAGTGAGATCAATAAAACCGGTGCAAAGGATAGCGCCGCCTTATTGAAAGCGCTAGGTGGATTGTTGGGTTTGCTACAACAAAATCCGATTGATTACTTGCAAAGCGCTTCTGTGGCCGTTAGCGCTGCTTCACTCGCACCTGAACAGATCGAAACCATGATTCAGCAGCGTATCGAAGCCCGCAAAGCGGGACGCTATTCGGAAGCGGATGAAATCCGAAAAGACCTCCAGCAGCAAGGCGTTATTTTGGAAGATGGCCCACAGGGCACTACCTGGCGGCGTTCCTAGCAGGCCGTTGAAAAACTATCTGCGTTGCCGCTACCGTGTTAAAAAACTCAAGTTGTTAATTATTAGGAATAAACTGCGATCATCGCCTGTTTATGCTTTGTATCGACTGTTTCGGAAACGTTCTCAAACAACCAGCCAAATCAATCAGACGTGATTGTCATAAACGCCAGAGATAAAGCGTTGAATTAGAAAAATCGTTCAACCGGATGCTTTTATCCGGCGCAACACCAGGAATAACAAAAGTATTGCTGATTAACAGACTACCCGGGCGCATTTCTTTTTTTGCTTTTTGCCACAACGAGTGCATCGGAACCGGTGATAAATAGGCGTAAACCACATCATAGCGTGAAAAATCCTGTTTCCAGAAATCTCCCCAACGCACATCATACCCGGAGCCAAACAAGCTTCTTAATTTGCTGATGACATAAGGTACCGGCGCCGATTCGATACCATGAAAAGAGCCGTTATCATGAGTATCGGCAAGATTTTTTAATAATCCGCCACAACCGCTGCCTAGGTCAATAAATGAAAATTGTTGCTGTTGGGGTAATAAAGTCTCGAGTGCTTGATTGACACTTTCGCTGGAGAGATACAACGGTACTTGTGTCATGAACGATTTACCATAGATTAGCAACAATCCAAGGAACAACAATAAATACCAGGTTGATGAAATATTCCATGTCAAGGCGACGAGAACCAGCGGCATAAATAAGAGATGCATGGGTATCCACCATACCGGCAGTCTTGCAACAAAACTCAGTAAGCCGGCTAGCAATCCTTGCAAAATCACCCATTCCAATAGACCGGCGCTGTCGGAGAGTACTGCTAATAAAGCCCCGGCTGTCACAGTCGCTGTAACCTGGATCGACAATGCAGCGATGCTTGGATGAAAACGTTTTAGCATGTTAATGCAGTCCTCGTGTGTTTTTAGGGATTTTGCAGCATTTCGGTGTTCGGTTGATCTTGCAGATCGATATCGATAGTCGGATTGTCCATCGTCACCGCTTTCTCGGCCCGCTCGTTCATAACCACGATACTGATGCGGCGGTTGATCGGGTTAAGCGGATCATCTTTGTCAAAAAGAACGGCCGAAGACAATCCGATGACTTGCAGGATTTTATTGGTATCCATACCGCCGGCAACCAGTTCTCGCCTTGAGGCATTGGCGCGATCCGCCGATAACTCCCAGTTGCTGTAACCTTTATCGCCCGAAGGGAATGGCTTGCCATCCGTATGTCCGGAAAGACTGATCTTGTTGTCGACATCGTTCAGCATTTTGCCGATTTCACGCAATATGGTCTTGGTATAGGGTTGTAACTCCGCTCGTCCCAGCGCAAACATCGGACGATTCTGTTCATCGACGATTTGAATTCTTAAACCATCGGAAGTGATATCCAATAGCAGTTGATTAGCGAATTTCATGAGTGAAGGATTGTTTTCAATCGCTTCTTCGATCTTTTGCTTCAATCCTTCCAGCTTTACGCGTTCTGCTCGTTCCCGGATGATTTTTTTGGTCTGGGCATCGTCGTCTTTGATTGCGCCTTTCTTGACTTCACCATGCTGGCGGGTTAAATCGGTGCCACCGCCTTTAAGCACGCTATTGCTTTCGCCAATCGACGAGCCGCCCATCAAAGCGACTTTCAGGGGCGTTTTGAAATATTCCGAGATGCCTTCCAATTGGCTCTTGGTTGACGACCCTAGCAACCACATCAATAGAAAGAATGCCATCATTGCCGTTACGAAGTCGGCATAGGCAATTTTCCAGGCGCCGCCATGATGACCACCTGCAACCTTCTTGATTCTTTTGATAACTATCGGGCGCTGTGCAAGATCGTCAGCCATAATTATTCCTGTCGTTCAGAGGGAAAAGAAATAAATCGTTATTTGGACTTGCTTTGTTTGACGTGTTCTTCCAATTCCATGAAAGACGGTCTTTCGGTCGTAAATAGCACTTTCCTGCCGAACTCGACTGCCAAAACCGGCGAATAACCGTTTAGATTGGCGAGCAACGTGATTTTGATGCATTCGAACATCTTACTGGATTCATGAAGATTATGTTCCAGCTTACCCGCCAATGGACTGACGAAACCGTAAGCCAGCAAAATTCCGAGGAAGGTACCGACGAGAGCCGCCGCAATCAAAATTCCCAATTCGCTGGGCGGCAGATGCACCGATTCCATGGTATGTACCACACCCATTACCGCAGCCACGATCCCGAATGCGGGTAATCCGTCTCCGAGTTTTGATATCACATGGATCGGAACCTCACCTTCTTGATGATGTGTTTCCAGTTCGCTATCCATCAAGCTTTCGATCTCGAGCGAATTCAAATTGCCGCCCACCATCAGACGTAAATAATCCGTAATAAACTCGGTGATATGATGATCCGCCAGGATATCCGGATATTTGGTGAAAATCGGGCTACTGGAAGGATCATCGACATCACCTTCGATTGACATCAAGCCTTCTTTGCGGACTTTGCTGAGTATTTCATACAGCAGCGTCATAAGATCCATATATAACGCCTTGTTAAACTTTGAACTTTTGAAGACGGTCGGTAACGCTTTCATAGTGGCCTTCAATGCTTTATTCGAGTTACCGACAACGAATGCTCCGATAGCGCCTCCGCCAATCATGAGAAGCTCCACAGGCTGCCACAGCGAAGCCAAGTGACCTCCGGCTAGAGCAAAGCCGCCGAAAACAGAAACAATAATAATGAGATAACCAACAGATACGAGCATTGCGATGACTCCCTAGAATGTAATTACGCAATTGTTGATGGCAAATTCTGGAGTGAGAAATTAACACATCCACCTGGCATCATTCGTAGGGATAAGGTCGGTTTTTTCCCGGTATTTTCAGGTTTTTTTATTTTCCTTGAGAACAAAGCCCCGCTATGGGGCCGAAAATAGCTTTCAATCAGTCCTAAGGTGATAGTTGGAGGAAACGGGAACTGAATTAAGCCGGCGGTTAATGCTCAGCGATAGATGCTTGCTTTGCCTGCGCGGTTTCTTCCTGCTGTTGTAATTCCCACATACGGGCGTAAGGTCCGTTGGCTGCGAGCAATTGCTGATGTTTGCCGCGCTCTATGATCCGGCCTTGCTCCATGACGAGAATTTCATCGGCATCGGCAATCGTCGATAGCCGGTGCGCGATCGTCAGTGTGGTGCGATCGATCGCGATTCGTTTTAATTCGGCTTGAATACGCTTTTCCGATTCCGAATCCAGCGCTGATGTAGCTTCGTCAAAAATCAGGATTGCAGGGTTTTTCAGAATTGTGCGTGCAATCGCGACCCGTTGTTTTTCACCGCCGGATAATTTCAAGCCGCGTTCGCCGACCACCGTATCGTATTTCAGCGGTAACCGTTCAATAAAGTCATGAATATGGGCGGCACGTGCTGCTGCGAAGATTTCCTCCGCGGTTGCATCGGGCCGCCCATAGGCGATGTTGTAATAAATACTGTCATTGAATAGCACCGTATCTTGCGGCACGATACCAATGGCTGCGCGTAAACTTTGCTGCGTGATGTCGCGGATATCCTGTCCATTGATCAGAATACCGCCCGATTGCACATCATAGAAACGGAACAACAACCGCGCCAGCGTCGATTTGCCGGAGCCGCTATGGCCAACCACCGCGACATTCTGTCCGGCGGGGATGTCAAAGGTTATGTCGTATAAGATTTGACGATTCGACTCATAAGAAAAATTCACATGATCAAACCGGATGGCCGCGTGATTTGCGTTGAGCACTTGCGCGTTTGGCTTATCCATTATTTCCCGATTTTCGTCGAGCAGCGTGAACATCCGTTCCATATCCGCCAGCGAATGCTTGATTTCGCGGTAAACAAAGCCGAGAAAATGTAGCGGCATGTAGAGTTGCAGCATGAACGCGTTGATCAAAACCAAGTCACCCAGTGTCATATTGCCGGAAATCACATGATCGGCGGCAAGAAACATCAGTAACGTAACGCCGACGGCGATGATAGCGCTTTGACCGGCATTCAACGTGGCAAGCGATGTCTGGTTACGTACCGCGGCTTTCTCCCAGGCTTGCAGATGCTCGTCATAGCGCCGTGCTTCCCAGTTTTCATTGGCAAAATATTTAACCGTTTCATAATTCAGTAAACTGTCAATTGCCTGGGTATTGGCTTTCGAGTCCATGTTGTTCATGGTGCGGCGAAAGATCATGCGCCATTCGGTCACAATCAGTGTAAGTGCGATATACGCGAGTAAGGTTGCAGCGATGATGACGGCGAACCAGATATCGTATTTGCCGATCAAGATGGCCAATACCAAGCCAATTTCGAGCAGAGTCGGCAAGATATTGAATAGCATGAAATTGAGCAGGAAGGAAATACCTCGCGTGCCGCGCTCGATGTCACGCGAAACCCCACCGGTCTGGCGTTCCAGATGAAAGCGCAGCGAGAGTGAGTGCAAGTGCAAGAAAACCTTGATGGCAACCCGCCGGATCGCGCGTTGAGTCACTTTGGCGAATATGGCATCACGCAATTCGCCGAATAGTGTACTGCATAGCCGCAAAACACCGTAGCCGATCAGCAGAAATACCGGGAGCACCAGCTCGGCGCGGGGTTGATCCAGAGCGTCGACAATTTCTTTGAGCACCAGCGGTACCGAAACATTCGCGAGCTTTGCCAATACCAGCAGCGCGAGCGCCGCAATGACCCTGACCTTGAACTCCCATAGATAGGGCAACAGTGCTGCGATAGTCTTCAGATTATTACGCGTGGCTGCAGGTTTTTCCAAGCGGGTAGGGCGCATTACAGACTTCCTGGAACGTTCGCCTACAGTAATAGATAAAAGATCGAACAGGCGGATAGCGCGGCGACTCCGAACCAGCACCAAATCCACATGAATTTGCCAGGACGGTATTGGTCGGGCATGTGACGGCTGAAAACGGCCTGCATGTTCAATATCGCGATTATTGGCGCAGCGACGAATGAAATGACGGTGGCGATTTTAACCATTTCGCGCATGGAGGTCAGATAAAAAAACAAGATAAATAGCGTGCCTGCAATTAATATTACTAAACCAGCCAGATAGGTGACGTGTTGATTTCGTTGTCGAATCCGGCCGGGGAACAGTAACTCTAGCGAGGCGCTGATTGAGCGTGGAAATGCGTCCAGCACGGTCAAGGTGGTACTGAACATGGTCGCAATCGCAGCAATCGCTACCAGCGGATAAGCCCAGTCTCCCAAGGCTTGCTGGTACATATCGAGCAATTGCCCGGCAAATGCGGCGCCTCCGGCAGCGAAAGGAACGCCGCTGCCGTACATTACCAAAGCGCCAAGCAATAGAAAACAAACGGCCAGGAATGCTGTTCCGATAAACCCTACACGAAAATCGAACAACGTTTCTTGCATCGTGGTGATTTTGCCTTCGCTGTCGTTTTTACTTTTAGACCAGATCGAATGCCAGATTGACAGATCCAGAGGAGCCGGCATCCATCCCAGGAATGTCGCCAAAAATATCAAATGCGCGGTATCGGTGAAGGTGAAGAAAACAGTCGCGGTCTTATGATGTCCAGGATTATCGAATAGCAGCATGATGACAGCGGCAATCGAAGTGATCGTGAGTATCAAGATAATGACTTTCATCAACTTGTCGAGCAACACATAGTGGCCGCTGACTAACAGCGTGAAAGAGAATAGCAGCAAGAGGCTGCCTACGATGAACGCAACTGCTTGGGGATCGTGCCCCCCCAAACCCTCGAGTCCGAATACATTGGTAATCAGGCCGGCGGTAACAACGGTAATGGCCGCTTGCACGATAAACATCGTGGCGATTGCCATCAGCAGATAGAGCCACACCGCCCATTTACCGAGCTTCAGATAACCATGCAGGATGTGTTGACCGGTTGCCGCCGTATAGCGTGGACCGAATTCAAAGAAAGGATATTTGATGGCATGAATAATGATAATGGCGATAATCAATTCAAAGCCGAACATGCCGCCGGCTTGCGTTGACTGCACCAAATGGGAAACGCCGACAGCCGCGCCCGCATACAATAAGCCGGGTCCCAGGCGTGAAAGAAAATGATTAATCAATGTCATGGTCTCTTGCGTTTATCCTGAAGTTAGATGTGATATTTTATTGCTTTGGAATTTGGCGGATCTTGCCGGTGAGATAACGGCGGCAAATTATTTCGGTTGCGGCATGGCTTGATTGAAGATCGAATAAGATTCATCATATGTAATATTATCACTATGTTTCGCGGAGGTTGGAAATGGAAATTACCTGTTACCGTGATCCCGAAATAGGTAGGGAAGCGCGCTTTTTACCGGCAAAATCATATAACCTGGCCATTACCTTGCTGTCCAGATGTCCAACACGGCATTTGTTTGTGCCGATTCGCAGCATGCAATATATGGCGATTATCGAGCATGATGAATTCGTGTTTATCGACGGGGAGCGCAAATGCTGGATCGACATTGCCTGGTGCAATTTTAAACGTCATGACCGGAATACGCTGAATGAGCCGGTTGCCTATGATGCCATTTATTATCGCGATCATATGCCGGAAGTTATGTTGCGATTACAGCGTGAATTTCCGCTGGCGCTACAACTGCTGGAAAGCAAATCCAAGCTGGACGGAGCGGCGCGGATCATTCATTTTCCTGCGAAAGCTTAACCGGCTTAATCATCATCACCTAATTCGGCGCTCCAGCCTTTGCTTTTTGCATATTTGATCGCTTCATCGTAAATCGCGATATGCCGTTCGCGGAGTTCGTCCGGTAATCGGCTTGGCAGGTGCGCATAAGGCTCCCAAGCTTCATGAACCTTTTCATATAAAACCTGCATTTGCGAGGTGCTCCAGCCTGCGCAAGTTTCCGTTTCAGGCAAAATACCGAATACCCAGGCATCCCGCACGATTCGCCCGAGGTGCGTCAGTCCGCCGTTGATATCGTCATGAATGCCGACATAATTTTGTTCTGTCATGGATAATCTCTCTTGATGATAAGTGAATAATTTTTATGAGTTAAGTGTTCTTGTGCTGGGATTCCGTTTTGGCGTCAAACCGGTCCAAAATATGATGTGTCATGCTTTTAGCCAGTTCTTCTTCGCCAAAGAATACTGTACCCAGATTATCTTTACGCAATAATTTTGTTTCATCTTCGCTGCGGGTGCGCAATACGATTTCGATATCAGGGTTTAAGGTGCGTGCGGTATCGATCATGTGGCGCACGTTGACCGGGTCCGCCGTAGCGATTACCAGCATCGCGGCATCGGTAATATGCGCTTGAATCAGCACCGAAGGCTCGGTGGCGTCGCCAGATACCGCATTTGTTCCTTGCTTGCGCAAGTCTTGCACCAATTCACGATTTTGTTCCGCTACGATATAAGGAATGTTTCTTTCACTGAGCGCATGCGCGATACGTTCTCCGACGTGACCATAACCCACCAGCACCACTTGCCCTTCAAGGAATTTCCGCTCGGTGCTCATTGGTAATTCCGCATAGGGATCGTCGCGGTTTTCATATTTCCGCGCCAACGCCGAATGTTTCAGAATCAGGTTTCTAAACGGCGTAATCGCGGCGAATGCAATCGGATTGAAAGCGATGGAAATCAGCGCTCCGGCGAGCACCAGGCTCATGCCTTCGGCAGGCATCAAACCAAGAGACAATCCTAATCCCGCCAGAATAAAAGAGAATTCTCCAATCTGCCCGAGGCTGGCGGCGACCGTCAGCGAGGTGTTGAGCGGGTAGCGCATGATCAATACCAGTAGCATGGCGGCCATGGATTTGCCGACGATAATAATCGCCGCTACCGCTAAAACCCGCATGGGTTCTTCGACTAATACTGCGGGGTCGAACAACATGCCGACGGACACAAAAAACAGCACGGCAAAAGCATCGCGTAAAGGCAATGACTCTTCGGCGGCGCGGTGGCTGAATTTGGATTCACGCATGACCATGCCGGCAAAAAACGCACCTAAAGCAAACGAGACATTGAACAATGCAGCTGCGCCGTAGGCGATGCAAATGGCGACCGCGACGACTGCCAATGTGAACATTTCACGCGAACCGGTACGGGCAACCTGCCATAGCAACCACGGCAGCACCCGGCGGCCAACGATCAGCATTAATGCGATAAATGCTGAAACCAGCAATAAGGTGACCCCGATAGTCTGCCACAATGGATCGGCGGGGTTGCCGGTTTCGTTGACACCTCCCAGCATGGTTGCGAACGACGGCAGCAGTACCAGAATCAGAACGGTCACTAAATCCTCGACGATCAGCCAGCCGACTGCGATGCGGCCGTTCATGGATTCCAGCACACCGCGCGATTCCAGCGCTTTCAGCAGCACCACGGTGCTGGCGCACGATAACGACAAGCCGAGAACCAATCCGGCGCCGGTGCTCCATTCCCACGAAGATGCCAAAGCCATGCCTAAAGCGGTGGCAACCGCCATCTGTACAATCGCGCCGGGTACTGCAACACGCTTGACCGACAGCAGATCATCCAGTGAAAAATGCAAGCCGACGCCGAACATCAGCAGCATGACGCCGATTTCCGACAATTGTGATGCAATGCCAATATCCGCAACAAACCCTGGCGTGGATGGACTGATGGCAATGCCGGCCAGCAGGTATCCGACCAGCGCCGGTGTTTTCAGCCGTTCCGCGATAAAGCCGAAAATCAGAGCCAAGCCAAAACCGGCTGCAATTGTCGTGATCAGTATAATGTTATGGTCCATAAGATTCCGGGGTTAGTGGTACAGGGTTTGCATTTCAGGGTGCTTCTTCAGCCGATCCGGTATCAGCCGGACGGCTTTCCGACAATGCGGGTGTCGTTAAGAATCTCTCGAATTCAAGGCGTTCTTCTTCGATGGCTTCCAAGATCTGGCGCTTGAATTCGTCGCGAGAAAATGCTTCTTCCAGCATTAGCAATAGTTTTTCGACGGTCAAACCGATCGTGATGCCGCCAATGATACCACCGATCATTGCGCCGATCGCCGTGCCAATGCCGGGAATGAACGATCCCAATGCGGCCCCCGTCGCAGCGCCGGCAGCGGCGCCGCCTAAAGCACTGACTGCTTTTCCGGCGGTTACTTTGATCAATGCCTGAGCGCCGAGTTTGATGATGCCTTTACCTGCCACTTTGGCAGTGATTTTGCCGGCGATGGCGCCGGTAATCGCGCCTGCGGTGCCGATACCGCCCGAAATCAACATGCGGTTTTCCAGATTAATGATGACACTGTGCGCCGGTGGTTCCTTGAGCGCATTCAAAGAAGCATGCCGGACAATTTCGAGTTGCGCTTCGCTGATCGGTTCAACGCGATTGTCGGCTAGAATCCGTTCGACTTGTTGCAGATGTTCGGCGCGCAATTGCTGGTTGTTTTGCAATACTTCCTCGATGGATAGTTGTACCGGACCGAATGCATTGCCTCGCATCAAATAGTTCTGCAGTTTTTCGCTCATCCAGTTTTCCAGAACGCCGGTGGCCAGCGCCAGAATCCGCTCATATTCGCCGGGCAAGCTATAGTACCAATCGAGATAAGCATCGACATTATCGATCATCTGCTGGAAACCGGTACCGGTGGTTTCGCGCAGTTTTTCCAGTGAAGCCTCCATTTTGCTAAGGGTGTCGAGGTAAGCCTGTTCGATTTGTTGCGCGGTGCCGGGTTTGTAGTAATCGTCCCCGATCATTTCCACGGTTTGTACGACGATTTGCTTTGACGCACGGATTTCCTCGACAGTTTCCGGATTCGAACGCAACCAAGCGTCTACATAGACCGTGGACGGCACGTAAATAAAAAACACAAAAAAAGTCGTGAAGGCCGAAGTAATCGCCCAGGCCCAGGGCGAAACCGCAGGCGGCTCGTCGCTATCTTGAATGGGGGCGAATACCCGTCGGTATTCCGGCAAAGGCACCATGAAACTGGAGATTCCGAGCATGACGTTATAAAAAAACACCAAGCTGCCAGCGAAAACGCAGCCGAGGTAGAGCGCGTCACTCAAAGACTGCAGACTACCCAGCGCGTAGCGCTTTAGACCTTCGATAAAACCCAGCAACCGGTTGGTTTCGAGAATCAAAATACTATTGGTCGTTCCATCCAGTTTTTGACTTTCCGCCGCGACCGCTTCGGCCAATGAAGCATATTGGCGGCTGGAATCGGCGTGATTGACAAAAATGACAAAAAGCACTGCCATCGTCAACGTCGTGACCCAGCGTGACCAGCTTAGGGTTTTATGCATGGCGATATAAGGCTTGTATTCCCGCGCCGCAATGGGTGAAAAAATCGTGAAAATAACAGCAAACGCTGGAATGGCGGCGAAAAAAAAGATCCATTCCTGCTTGTCGGCGGAACCCAGATAAAACAGCAAGATGAACGAAAACACAACAGACCACAGCAACCAACCGATATACGCCAGTATTCGCCGGGTCAGAAACCAGTGCAAAATACCCAGTTTTTTAAACTGGCTGGTGCGGTAAATTCTTTCAATCGTCACCGCATAAATTGCGCCAAAATAGATCGGCAAACCAAATAGCAGCGTAACCAATAACGCAAACCACAACTGCTTATCCGGGATCAATCTTCCAAAATAGAATGCGAAACCCAGCCAACCCGCGGAAAGCGCCAAAAACACCAGGATTCGGGTGAAACTTAAATGTTGAAACGCTGAAAACAATGCAATGATTCCTTTGTGATCGGCAACCGGAGTGATTTAATCGGGTGGCAGACTGATTCGCACATCTGCGTGATTTGCAGCCTCGGATTTTATCAGACTACGGGGTGGCGAGATAATGGTTCGTGCGTGGATCAAGGATCAAAATTTGATCGGTATTGCTCGGCAAACATACCGTTTCGATGCGACATTGCTGCGATTTTTTGAAGCGGCAGCTTATAATTCCGTTGCGAGCCAATGTGTTATTTTTCTATTGAGACCAAGAGTTAACAATGACCTATTTATTTAATGATCCGGCGCAATTTGCCGCCGAGCTGGCCGATGGATATGCTGCCGCGCATCGCGACAAAATCCTGCGGATCGAAGGGGGCGTTATCCGCCGTCACAAGGCGAAACCCGGTCAAGTAATGATGGTGATCGGCGGCGGTTCCGGGCATTATCCCGCATTCGGCGGATTTGTCGGACAAGGATTGGCGCACGGCGCCGCGCTTGGCAATGTGTTTGCCGCGCCGTCGGCGCAGCAGATTTGTAATGTGGCGCGGGCGGTGGATGCAGGCGGCGGTATTTTGTTTTGCTATGCCAACTATGCCGGTGATGTGCTCAATTTCGAGCAAGCGCAAACACAGCTCCGCGCACAAGGTATCGACGTACGATCGGTAGTAGTGACCGACGATATTGCATCCGCTTCGGTAAATGAACGGCACAGACGCCGAGGCATCGCCGGTACGCTGGCGGTGTTTAAAGCGGCAGCCGTTGCTGCGGATGCTGGGAAGCCGCTGGATGAAGTCGTCAGGATCGCAACTGCAGCCAATGAGCGGGTGCGCTCGCTGGGCGTCGCATTTTCCGGTTGCACATTGCCCGGCGCGGCCAAACCCTTATTTGAAGTTGCGCCCGGCGTCATGGAAGTCGGCATGGGTATTCATGGAGAGCCTGGTTTAGATCGGATCAAAACGCCGAGTGCCGATGGTCTGGCGGAAATGCTGGTCAGCAAGTTGCTGGCTGAAATACCTGAAACTGTTGAAACAGTTCAGGGTGCACGCATCGGTGTCATTCTGAACGGTCTCGGTGCGGTGAAGTACGAAGAATTATTCGTGGTGTACCGCAAAATCGAACAACTGTTGACTGCGTACGGTTTGACGATCGTCGCGCCGGTCGTGGATGAGCTGATCACCAGCTTCGACACGGCGGGCGTGTCGTTGACGTTGTTCTGGCTCGATGAGGAACTTGAGCAAAGCTGGCTGGCCGCCGCCGACACACCGGCGTTTCATCGGGGTGTGGTCAGTGCTACCGGTTCGCTGATCGACAATATCGCCACGCAGGTAGATTCGCAAACCAAGTCTTCAATCAAGCCAGGTTCTAAGGACTCGCAAGCAACCGCCAAGATTGTATTGACAGCCTTGGAAGCTGCGTTGCGCGTAATAGAAACGCAACAAGACGAACTGGGCCGGTTGGATGCGATTGCTGGTGACGGTGATCACGGCATCGGCATGCACCGCGGGTTGACGGCTGCCGTCGAAGCAGCCAAGGCGGGCATCGCTGCCGAAGCCGGGGCGGGGACGGTGTTAATGACTGCTGGCGATGCCTGGTCGGATCGCGCCGGTGGCACCTCGGGTATGCTGTGGGGTGTCATTCTGCGTAATCTTGGTCGCTCAATCGGTGACGAAGTCAAGCCGGATATTGCAACGATTGCAACCGGCATCTCAGTGGCATTGCAAGCCGTGATCGCTGCCGGCAAGGCGCAACTGAACGATAAAACCTTAGTCGATGTGCTCTACCCATTCTCCTTCGCGTTGGCAAAAGGCGCGACGCAAGGACTTTCAATCGCGGAAGCCTGGACAGCCGCTGCCGAAGTGGCCAAGCAATCCGCCGCAGCAACCAAAAGGCTCACGCCCAAAATCGGCCGCGCCCGTCCGCATGCCGGGAAAAGCATCGGCAACCCGGATCCGGGCGCGGTTTCGATGGCGCTGATTATTGATGCGGTGGGTAAAATTATTAGAAAACATTGTGTTTGAATCGTTTTCTATTGTACTAAGTAATATTCATACTGATTGGTATGATAAAATTGACACTTCATAAGTATGAGGTGATTCATGACACATCGAACGACTATCACATTGGATGATGAAGCCTATCTGTTCCTGAATGATATCGCGGGCGATAACCGCAGCGCGTATATCAATGAATTGTTGAAACAGGAGCGCAAGAATTTTCTTAAACAGGCATTAATTAAAGCCAATCAAGAAGAAGCGGATGATTTGGGTTATAAGGAAGAATTGAAAGCCTGGGAGAATACGTTATCTGACGGCTTATCGAATGACTGATTTCAATCGACTCGATATTTATTGGGTCGATCTGGAACCGGCCAGAGGTGCGGAAACCAAGAAATTAAGACCTTGCGTCGTCATTCAAGGCGACCTGGTCAACAATCAATCGAAAACACTGATCGTTGCACCCTTGCTTCCCAATCATAAACCCTGGCCTTTTGCAGTGAATCTGGAACCCAATCTGGAAAACGGTTTGGACAAAGACCGCCACATCAATCTCAAACAACTGCGTGCCGTGGATGTTTCCCGAATCGTTAAACTGCAGGGAAAGTTGGACAAAAGCTATCTTCCGGCGATCAAGAATGCCTTAGCCATTGTGTTTGATTGGTAGATGCAGAAATGTGTGGGGATGCAACGTTTTTACTGATGACGTGAGGCTATTCAAGCTACTAGCCAACATATATGTTGGTGCAATTGACAACAGTGTGTAGGGTGGATAAGTGAAACGCCATCCACCGAAGTCATTCATGATGAACATATGACTAACTAATGGTGGATGACGCTACGCTTATCCACCCTACTTGCTGTCTGATTTTCAACAAGATATTGAGAGGTGGAACCATGAAAACGGTTATTCTTGACGTGCGGGAGCCGAGGGAAGCAATGACCGACTTCGCGCGTGCATGGCATTTGAACGAGCAGCAAGAAACCGATCGCATCAGTTTCGCATCCCCCGAGTTGTTGTGGAAAATATTGACTGCGAAGCGTTGGGAACTGCTGAAAGCGCTTTGCGGCGCGGGTCCGGTTTCCATTCGAGAAGCCGCGCGGCGGGTGGCGCGCGATGTCAAAGGCGTTCACGGCGACGTGACGGCATTGCTGGAAGCAGGATTGCTCAATCGCACCGAAACCGGCGCGATTGAATTTCCTTATGAAGCGATTAAGGTCGAGTTTTTGTTGCAAGCGGCTTAACGGGAATGTTGTAGTGCAAGGCGTCACGTCATTGACCAGTCGCGCCCACCGTCATTCCCGCAAAGGCGGGAATCTATAATATGCGATGATTGAATGTTGGATTGGTGCGATTAACAGAATTGATGCGCCTTCTGACGTCGGCGCATCCTACCATGCTTGATATCATTCCAATTCGCCATGTACCATGTTAAATCTGTTTCTTGCAGCATGAATTTATGTGTTCTTTTATTGTAGAAATCAATATTTCTGAGAAATTAATGGAAAAACGTTTTATTCTAGAATCATTTAATTCATCTTCAAATTTTTTAAATTCATCGTCGAAGGTTTTTAATTTATTTCTAGCTAAATATATCCATCCACTGATTTTGCGAATGTTTAAAGCTTCTTTCTTATAATCATCTAGTGCGATAGATTCCAAATTTCTTTTTATGCTCGAGAGATTCATGTAAACCCTTACAGTTTCGCCTGCGCCAAGAATCGGATCAGTTTTTAATGATTCATGAAGATATAAGCTTTCAAAACCCCCACCAGATTTCGGTTTGTACCACTTCTCATTAACATAAAACTCAATGCCGATTTTTCCTAAGCGAGTGTTAACTTTTCCAACGTTGCTGATAGTAATTTGAATTTTTGAATTATCACTAGGTGAAATATCGCCAGTAACATTCAGTTTTACTTGTCGGGATTGATAAACGGTATATAAATTCCATATGATACTGGCAGCAAAACCTACCAATGCAATCAAAATAGATAGATCGTTACACCACCAAAAATTAATATTTGCTATCCATTCTTCAATATTCATTGTAAATGTAGCCAACATAATTCAAACCAGAAAGTATCTATTATTGAGGTTTGAAATTTGATTAAGCGTTATTACCTCGTCAACCCCGCATACAAAACTGGCAATTTCTCCGGCAACCGTTCCACATGATCGACCACCAAATAATTACGTTCACCGAAAATCCTTGACACGTACTGATCGGCGCGCGGATCCAGGCTCATGCAGTAGGTGAGAATGCCGGAGCGGCCGGCTTCTTCGACGGCTTTTTTGGTGTCGTGGCGCAGGTATTGCGGGTCGCGTACGTCGACATCCGCCGGTTCGCCGTCGGTAATCACCAGCAGCAGTTTTTTCGCCGATTTTTGCAGTTTCAGGTAATGCGTGGCGTGGCGCATTGCGGCACCCATGCGGGTCGACAATTGCCCGGTCATGCCAGCGAGTTTGGCTTTGGGGATTTCATCGTACGGCTGGTCGAAGTCCTTGAAACGGAAGTACTCGACGTCGTGGCGTCCGTCGGAGCAGAAGCCGTGGATCGCGAACGGGTCGCCGATTTTGTTGATGGCGTTGGCGAGCAATACCGTTGCTTGCCGCGTCAGGTCGAGCACCGAGTAGTCGTGTCCGGCAACCTTATCGTTGGTCGATTCGGACAAGTCGAGCAATACCAGCACGGAAATATCGCGCACTTTGCGCACCGAGCGCATCATGATGCGCGGGTCGGGTTGCATGCCCATGCGGATGTCGATCATCGAGCGGATGGCGGCGTTGATATCGATTTCGTCGCCGTCTTCAAGCTTGCGGATGCGACGCGTGCCTTGCGGCTGCATCGCGTCAAGCAGGAATTTCATGCGCGCGATTTCGCGTTTGTATTGGTTGGCAATGTCGTCGATGCATTGCATATCGCCCAATTTGGCGCGTTTTTCCTGTACCGTCGCCCAATCGGGACGCTCCAATTGGATTTGGTAATCCCATTCGGAATAGTGGTAGGGCGCCGATACCGGTTCCTTGCCTTCCATATCGTTGTACGACACGCCCATGTCTTCGTACGGGAAGAATTCGGTGCCCATCACCCAGATTTCCTCTGCATCGTCACCGGCGGTTTCCACGTCGAGTTCGTTGGCGAATTCCATTACGTTAACGTATTTGCGCACTTGTTTCGGCGCATCGTAACCGGCGGACAGTGATTTGTTGAAGTCAAATTCCTCGAATTCCCAGAAATAGCGGTTGTCGTCGCGGTACGGCGCGGTGAGTATATCGGTGCGCGGGTTATACGGAATCTTTTTGTCCATGAAGCTGTGCGCCAATTGCACGCCGATGTCCCACGAGGTTTTATGACTATCGAGCTTATCGTGCGCAGCCTTGAACAGTTTGCGGCCTTCCGCGATCCAAGGATCCTTATCTTTGTAATCCGGGTCGAGCAGGGCGCGCGCCAGGCGGTTCAGGTAATCGCCCATCGAGGCGTTCATGTCTGGGGTGGCGCTATGTAGTACCGACCAGGTGTGACGCAAACCGGGGAAGCGGCGAATCGACAGTTCTTCGATGCGCGCGTCTTCTATCACCGAAATCACCGCCATTTGCAGCGGATTCAAGCTTTCCGCGGAAATCGGCTGCTTGGTTTCGACCAGATGCGCGGCGGCATGGGCTGCAGCGGCGCGGTAGACTTCGGTCGCCGGCACATCGCCGAACGCATCGTAGGCATCGGGCAGGTGAATAAAATAGTTTTCGATAAACGGCTTGTAGCCTTCGCGGGTTTCAAAGTCGCCGGAAGTGGGTTTCATGAAAAAATCACGCGCCCACAGTGCACGCAGATACATATTGATGCGACGTTGCACATCCACAAACAGCGTGCCTTTACGTTCTTTTTGCAATACTGCCAGCGATTCCTTCGATTCCAGTCCGAAATAGCGGATTTGCTCTTCGTAATCGGTGCGGTGCGCGTGCGCGCCCCACATCGCCCAGCGGCGTAGGCCGCCAAGGGTTAGTTGCCCGAATAGAATATCCAGTTTGCTAAGCATGGGACGCATGCCGCGCGGTGCCTGGGCAATCAACATATTCAGGAATTGCAGGTAATTCTGGAACAACTGTGTATCGCCTAGCCGTTTGGCGGCAGTCGGGGCAGTGGCTAACACCAGTTCGATCACAGCGCCTGACGTCCTTGAGGCGAGCGAAAGCACGGTGGTCGCCAGATCACTGATAATATCTTCACCGATTTCCTTGGCGACTAATGGTGTTTCGTCGATCCAGCAATTCACTAAACTGCGTCCGCGCCCTAATCCGCGGATCGCCGATGCCCCTTTCAGATAGTTATCGAGTCCCCGCGCTGAAAAAGTTTTAGTCGCTTCAGGCCAGGCGTGATGGAGCAGCTCAATCGATTCCGGCTCCAGATCCTCGAGCAATTCTTTGTAATCGTCCAGATTGATACTCATGGCAGCACCTATTTACGTTTTAGAACAATCAACATATTCGCTGATAGCAGCTTTTAATTAAAGAACGTGCTGACAGCCGCATCCAGCGCGTCGCGCATATCCGGATCGTCGGTGATCGGTCGCACCAAGGCTACGCGGCAAGCGGCATGCGCGTCGACTTTTTTGGCGATCAGGCTGCCGGCGTAAATCAACATACGTGTGGAAATACCTTCGTCCAGACCGTGACCCTTCAAATTGCGCGCGCGCTCGGCGATCGAGACCAGTTTATCTGCGACATCGGTCGATACGCCGGATTCGTGCGCAACGATTTCGCTCTCGATATCGTGGCTTGGGTAGTTGAAGTCGAGCGCGCCGAAACGTTGCTTGGTCGACTGCTTCAGATCCTTCATTAAGCTTTGATAGCCGGGGTTGTATGAAATGACGATTTGAAAATCCGTATGCGCTTGAATCAACTCGCCTTTTTTCTCCAGTGGCAATACACGGCGGTTATCGGTCAGAGGATGAATGACCACGGTAGTATCCTGGCGGGCTTCCACGACTTCGTCGAGATAGCAGATCGCGCCATAACGCGCAGCCACTGCGAGCGGGCCGTCTTGCCAGCGGGTGCCGTTGGCATCGAGCAGGAAACGTCCAACCAGATCGGATGCAGTCATGTCTTCGTTACATGCAACGGTGATCAGCGGCTTTTTCAGTTTCCACGCCATGTACTCGACAAAGCGTGTTTTGCCGCAGCCGGTCGGACCTTTCAGCATCATCGGCATGCGTACCGAATAGGCGGCTTCGTAGAGTTTCACTTCATCCGCGACGGGATGGTAATAAGGTTCTTTTTTAATGCGATATTGATCAATGATAGTGCTCATGACAAACTCCTGTGTAGAGACAGTCTTTATCGAGATGTTCTCGAGTAATTGCAAACAAAATTCCGGTGAAAAAAAACCCCCTGCCCTGTTAAGGGAGAAGGGGGTCTTGCGGGTTCGAACCCCGTTGTTACTTAAACAGTCTTGCCGCGGTAAATCACCATGGCGGTACCTTGTGATTGGTTAAAATTGTTGTAGCCAATCAAACGTACATGATTATTCGGGTTGGCTTTATGACACGCAGCAGCTTCTGCCAGCACGCGGTCTACATCCGTTTCACCAAACATAGGCAGTTTCCACATATACCAGTAGGAATCCATCACATACTCAGGTTCTGTATGTTCGATGGCTGGATTCCAGCCTTTGCTAATTAAATACTGCACTTGCTTTTTGATATCTTTGTCAGACATTGCAGGCAGGTAGGAAAATGTTTCAAACTTACGACTTGCCGGATCACTGACACGTGATTTGTAATCTATTACTTCGCTCATTATTTATTCCTCATTTTTAGGGAGATGAAGAAGAAAAGCTATATAACCATTCGCTTTTCTTCTTTAGTCAAAATTGCTTACTTGTGGGCTATGTCGAGCTTATCAACCGTATCAAACTCGAACTTAATCTCTTTCCATGTTTCCATGGCGATTTTGAGTTCTGGGCTGCTCTTAGCTGCCTTCGTAAGAATCGCTTTGCCTTCCTTCTCGATTTCAATACCTTGGTTACGTGCTTCTACACAGGCCTCCAATGCTACGCGGTTTGCGGCTGCACCGGCTGCGTTACCCCAAGGGTGGCCTAAAGTACCGCCACCGAATTGCAAGCAAGCATCATCACCGAAAATCGAGACTAGGGCTGGCATGTGCCATACGTGAATACCACCCGAAGCAACTGGGAATACGCCAGGCATAGAACCCCAATCTTGATCGAAGAACAAGCCACGGCTACGGTCTTCTTTAATGAATTCATCGCGCATGGTATCAATCCAGCCGAGGGTTGCTGCACGATCGCCTTCCAATTTACCGACTACGGTACCGGAATGCAGGTGATCACCACCCGATAAACGGAGTACCTTAGTCAATACGCGGAAATGAATGCCGTGATGAGGATTGCGATCGAGTACAGCATGCATAGCGCGGTGAATGTGCAACAGAATTCCGTTGTTACGGCACCAGTTAGCTAACCCAGTGTTGGCTGTTAGGCCGCCTGTTAAGTAATCATGCATAATAATCGGCGCATTTAATTCCTTAGCAAACTCGGCGCGTTTGTACATTTCTTCCGGGGTTGGCGCGGTAACATTCAGATAGTGACCTTTGCGCTCGCCGGTTTCACGTTCTGCTTTATGTACGGCTTCCATCACGAATTCGAAACGATCGCGCCAGCGCATGAACGGTTGGCTGTTAACGTTTTCATCGTCTTTGGTCAAATCCAGACCACCACGCAAACATTCATACACAGCACGGCCATAGTTTTTAGCCGACAAGCCCAATTTTGGTTTAATCGTGCAACCTAACAACGCGCGGCCATATTTGTTCAAACGGTCACGTTCCACTTGAATACCGGCTGGAGGTCCTCCACAGGTTTTGACGTAGGCAATCGGGAAGCGAACATCTTCCAAACGCAGTGCACGCAGCGCTTTAAATCCAAATACGTTACCAACCAATGAGGTCAGTACGTTAACCACGGATCCTTCTTCAAATAGATCAATCGGGTAAGCTACGAAAGCATAGAAACAAGTATCATCTCCAGGAACGTCTTCGATTTTGTATGCACGTCCTTTGTAGTAATCCAAATCGGTTAGCAAATCGGTCCACACGGTGGTCCAGGTTCCTGTAGAAGATTCTGCGGCTACTGCAGCTGCTACTTCTTCGCGAGGTACGCCGGGTTGTGGTGTGATTTTAAAACATGCCAGAATGTCTGTATCCAGTGGTGTGTAATCAGGGGTCCAGTAAGTTTGTCGATATTCCTTTACACCAGCATTATATATTTTTACTGCCATAATATTTTCTCCAGTTAATTCCCTTTAATTTTCACGAATGCTATGAAAATTAGTAGGTTGCATTACAAAATAACTGCCTAAGTGATTGCTTAGGCCTGCTTTTTACGACTACACGACTACTTGAAATAGCTCAAATTATTAGATTGCACTATAGCGCGATAAGATTATAAGAACAAATCAATTATTCTAATATTTATGATAAGGTATTACTTATAAAAAATTGATGGACTAAACCATGTTTCATGTAACGTTACGGCAACTTAAAGTTTTCGAGTCGGTTGCACGGCATTTGAGCTACTCGCGTGCTGCCGATGAATTGCACCTGACCCAACCCGCTGTTTCCATGCAGATAAAGCAATTGGAAGACAACATTAGTTTACCGCTGTTTGAGCAACTCGGTAAACGAATTTTTCTCACTGAAGCAGGGCGCGAGTTGTATCAATACAGTCGCGCCATTGCGCAACAATTATCCGATATGGAAGTGGCGCTGGAAGAATTGAAAGGAATGGAGCGTGGCAAATTGAACATCGCGGTAGTTACCACAGCGAATTATTTTGCGCCGCATTTGCTGGCGAAGTTCTGCCAGCGCTATCAAGGCGTTACAGTCAGTCTGAACGTATCCAACCGGGAAACGGTGTTGAAGCAATTAGCGGATAATTTGATTGATCTTGCGATCATGGGGCAACCACCCGAGAATCTCGACATCGATAGCGAGTCTTTCATGGAGAATCCGTTAGTAGTTGTCGCACCGCCCGATCATCCGCTGTGCAAGGAGCGCGATATTCCGGTTAAGCGGTTAGCCACTGAGACATTTCTCGTGCGGGAATCGGGGTCTGGCACACGGAGTGCAATGGAACGTTTTTTTGCCGCGCACGAGATCAAAATCAATAAAGGCATGGAAACCGATACTACCGAAGCGATCAAGCAAGCAGTGCAAGCCGGAATGGGCTTGGGGATCATGTCGCGGCATACGGTTGAATTGGAACTTGAAACCAAGCGCCTGAAAATACTGGATGTGCAGGGCTTTCCCATCGTTCGCTATTGGCATGTCGTGAATCGCAAGAATAAGCGCTTATCGAGTGTTGCCAATGCTTTTAAGGAATTTTTGCTAAAAGAAGCCGAGAAGTTGATATCAATCTCAAAGTAATGAGAATAAGGCAAGAATACCTCTGGTATTAATCAATTAGCATTTGAAGATTATATGTGAGAATATTCTTACTTTGATATTTATATTTTAATGCTATGAATAATTACGTGAATCCTGACCCAAATACCAATCCAGCAAGCAATGCGGCAATGTATGGTACTTTTGCGGCTTGCTGCTTATGTGCATTATTCATTTTGTTCATTGACTTGAGAATACCGCTCGGGGTCGCTACCGGGGTTTTGTATATTGCGGTCATACTGATTTCTCTGAAGTTATCCAATAATCGTTTTACCATTGTTACAGCGTTGATTTGCACGCTTTTGGTGTGGGTCGGCTATCTGGGGTCACCACAAAACGAGGTCAGCATCGAAGTTGTGTATATCAATCGTTTTTTAAGCGTGCTGGCAATTTGGGTAACCACGATATTGACTTTATGGCAACGTAATAGTATCCAACAATTGCATCAAGAACGATTGGAGCATCTACAATCGAAAAAAATAGCCGAGATCCAGGAAGAGAAGTTAAAAGTATTAAAAGCAACAATGTACACAGTACAAGGCATTATAGGAAACTTTTTGAATAATTTGCTGATTCTTAAGCTCGAGATCATTCACAATAAAACCCTGAGCAACGAGTCGCTGCATACACTCGAAGCCATCATTCAAGATACATCGCAGCGCATCAATAATTTAACCAATTTGGAAGAGGTTCGTGAGAAGAGAATGGCAGGGAATGTAGTGGGTATTGAGTATGATGCTGCAGCAACGAGTATGGCTGATCATCGTACTCATGATAAACTTGCACGCAAATTCAGCGCAAGGAGGTAGCAGGGTGACAGGGCAGGGATCCGGCGGTAATGTACTGGCAGCGGTTTGTAGTTTTTTTATTCCAGGGCTTGGTCAGTTAGTGCAGGGGCGCTTGTTGCCGGCTTTGCTATTTTTTGTATTGACAGGACTGGGTTATTTTTTCTGGGTGCTGATTATTCCGGCTGTGATTGCGGGAATTTTGCATCTTTGGTCGATCATCGATGCCGCACGATTTAGCGGGCCGGTATAAGCACCATTCAGGTTTAGAAGTAGCAACATTGCTATTTTGACGCTTTTCAAAACTTCCACCGGTAGTGAGATTGCCGTTTCAAGGATGGGCGGTGCGTTTTCAGGGGTAAAATTTTTAAATAACCGATACGATTGAAAGATCGAAGCGGGTTATTTTTAAAAAAATTACCTCGGTTATCAGCTAAAATCCCGCATTTGCTTTTCTTTTAGCAGTATTCATTCTGATCCGAACCGGTAGATTATGTCCTCATCCAAACAAATTCCAAACAGAGTTGGTTTTATTTCACTAGGTTGCCCGAAAGCATTGGTCGATTCGGAGCAAATACTAACGCAACTGCGTGCCGAAGGGTACGAAATCTCCCCATCTTACGATGATGCCGATCTGGTGGTGGTTAACACCTGCGGGTTTATTGATAGCGCGGTTGAAGAATCGCTGGATGCCATCGGAGAGGCTTTAGCCGAGAACGGTAAAGTCATCGTAACCGGTTGTTTGGGGGCGAAAGAGGGCGGTGACGTAGTCAAGAAGGCGCATCCTCAGGTTCTAGCGGTAACCGGGCCGCATGCACTACCGGAAGTGATGTCGGCGATTCATGCACATTTACCGCAGCCGCACGATCCATTTACCAGTTTGATACCGCCGCAAGGAATCCGGTTAACGCCTAAGCATTATGCCTATATCAAAATCTCCGAGGGCTGCAATCATCGCTGCACCTTTTGCATTATTCCCTCGATGCGCGGAGATTTGGTCAGCCGGCCGATTCATCAAGTGATGCAAGAAGCCGAGCATTTAGTTGATGCGGGTGTCAAAGAGTTATTGATCATATCCCAGGATACCAGCGCTTATGGGGTGGATGTGAAATACCGTACCGGTTTTTGGCAGGGGCGCCCGATTAAAACCCGTTTGACGGAATTGGCAACCGCATTGGGTTCGTTAGGCGTGTGGGTGCGATTGCATTATGTTTACCCGTATCCGCATGTCGATGAGGTCATACCATTAATGGCGGAGGGTAAAATTCTGCCGTACCTGGATGTTCCTTTTCAGCATGCGAGTACAAGGATTTTGAAAGCGATGAAACGGCCGGCAAGCGCAGAGAATAATTTGGAAAGAATCCAGCAGTGGCGGCAGGTATGCCCTGATATTACGCTACGCAGTACGTTTATCGTAGGTTTTCCTGGCGAGACCGACAAAGAATTTGAAGCGCTTCTGGAGTTTTTAAAGGAAGCGCAATTGGACCGCGTCGGTTGTTTTACGTATTCACCGGTTGAAGGTGCTGCAGCCAATCAACTACCGGGACATGTACCGGAAGAAGTCAAGGAAGAACGCCGAGCACGCTTCATGCAGTTGCAGCAAGATATTAGCCGCGAACGATTGGCCAAAAAAATCGGGCAAAAAATTACGGTAATGGTGGATCAATTAACTGAAGAGCAGGTGATTGCCCGAAGCAGCGCCGATGCGCCGGAAATCGACGGATTGGTATATGTTGAGAATGCCGGAAAAGTTCAGCCAGGGGACTTTCTGCAAGTGGAAATCACGGATTCCGATACGCATGATTTATTTGCGGTTGCGCGGGCTTGAGATTCCCAAACAATGAATTACCGCAATGAATTGCAAAATATCAGTTTGGGCCGGTTGAAACAGATCCGTAGCCCGTTATTGGATATCCGATAAAAGCCGCTTGGCTGCTATCGTGCGTTCGGCGGTTATGACACCGAGCCCCAGAAACTGCTGCCGTTCATTATAAAGCCGCGCCATTGCACCTGCAGTTAATTCACCACAAGCGGATGAAGATGAGACGATTCTTCCTTGCAAAATATATTTTGCCGCTAATGCGTCCAATTGGATCATGGGATATTCTTGCAGCATATTATCGACCGATAATAAGAAGTGCTGCCGCTCGTCGTCATCCAAATTCTCAATCGCTTCCAGCGTCTGTGCCTGAGCAATGTCAAATTGTCCGGTCGCGGTCCGGCGCAAATCAGTGAGGTAAGCCCCTCCGCATCCAAGCGCCTTGCCAATATCTTCCGCTAACACCCGGACGTAAGTGCCGGAACTGCAGCGGATGCTGATGCGTAATTCATTTTGCTGCAACGATAGCATATGCAATGCATCAATATTAATTTCGCGCGCTGGCCGTGCAATGATGCTGCCAGTTCTGGCATATTGATACAGCGGTTTACCCTGATGCTTAAGCGCACTGTACATCGGCGGGATTTGCTGAGTTACCCCGATAAATTGCGAGAGTATTTGTTCGCATTTTGCCTGTGTCGGGTACTCTGATATTTCCAGCCGGTGAATTTCCCCTTCCACATCGCCAGTGGTACTCAAGAATCCTAGTTTCAACGTGGCAATATAGGATTTTTTGGCGCCCAGCAAAAATGATGAGAATTTTGTGGCTTCGCCAAAACAGATTGGAAGTAATCCGGTGGCCATTGGATCCAATGTTCCGGTATGGCCGCATTTGGCCGCCGAAAAAATTCTTTTAACTTTTTGTAATGCGTTATTGGACGAGGCGCCACGCGGTTTGTCCAACAGTAATATGCCGCTGATTTTACGTTTTTCCGGCTTAGACAAGTTGGTAGAGCGCTGCAGATAGTTACTTTTATCAATCCGGTTGATGACTGGCTTTATCCAGTGCGATCGCTTCGTCAATCAATTTCGACAGACGTATGCCGCGTTCAATTGATTCGTCATATACAAAATGTAACTGCGGGATGACTCTTAACTTCATCCGATGAGACAAGTGGGTGCGCAAAAAACCTTTGGCATGTTCCAAACCTTTTTCAACCAGACTATGTTCTTCAGAATTACCAAGCGCGGTATAAAAGATTTTTGCGTGGCTGTAATCGCGCGTTACTTCAACGGCGGTAATCGTGATTTGTTTCACGCGCGGATCTTTGATTTCATTTTGCAGTAAATCGGCTAATTCCCGTTGTATCTGATCGGCGACCCGGAGTGTGCGGGAGTATTCTTTTGGCATGAAATCTTGTCAATGATCCAGTAGTTATTATAAAGATCGGGCTGTTTCAACAATTTCGTAGATTTCCAACTGATCGCCAACTTGGATTTCATTGAAGTTCTTTAGCGATAATCCGCATTCAAAGCCTTCTCTTACTTCTTTGACATCATCTTTAAAGCGCTTCAATGAATCCAATTCGCAACTGTGGATCACTAAGCCATCGCGTAACACCCGGACGAGTGAGTTTCGCTTGACGATACCGTCTAATACATAACATCCAGCGACTACTCCGACCTTAGGGATGCGGTAAATTTCGCGGATATCGATCAAACCGATAATGTTTTCTTTGCGTTCGGGTGCCATCATTCCGGAGAGCGCTGCCTTGATTTCATCAACGGCTTCATAAATGATGTTGTAGTAACGAACATCGACACCGGTAGAAGCGATCAATTTACGGGCGCTGGCATCAGCGCGGACATTAAAACCAATAATGACGGCTTTTGATGCCAGGGACAGATTGACATCCGATTCAATAATGGCTCCGACGCCGCTGTGAATGATGTTGACTTTCACTTCATCAGTAGAGATTTTTTCCAAAGCATAAGTCAGTGCTTCGCATGAGCCTTGCACATCGGCTTTGATAATGAGTGACAAAACTTTGACGTCTTCCTGTTGATCGAAAACATTTTCCAGTTTTGCAGCTTGCTGCTTGGCCAGTTTTACATCGCGGTATTTACCCTGCCTGAAGAGTGCAATTTCCCGGGCTTTGCGCTCATCATCCAGCACCAGCACGGTTTCACCGGCTTCGGGAACCTCTGATAAGCCTTGTATTTCGACAGGAATCGATGTTCCTGCGTGCTTAATAGCTTTGCCGTTTTCATCGTTCATGGCGCGAACCTTGCCATAAACGGCGCCTGCCAGCAGCACATCACCACGGTTCAACGTGCCTGATTGCACTAAAATCGTCGCTACCGGGCCGCGGCCTTTGTCCAAGCGTGATTCGATCACAACACCCTTCGCGGGAGTGTTGATCGGTGCTTTGAGTTCAAGCACCTCCGCTTGCAATAAGATACTTTCCAGCAACGCATCAATACCTTGACCGGTTTTGGCCGATACTTCCACAAACATGGTATCGCCCCCCCAATCTTCAGGCACGACTTCATGATTGACCAATTCATGCCGGATTCTTTCTACGTTGGCTTCCGGTTTGTCAATCTTGTTGACTGCAACGATGATCGGAATTTTTGCAGCTTTGGCATGATGGACCGCTTCGACGGTTTGGGGCATAACGCCATCATCCGCAGCTACAACGAGAATGACGATATCGGTAATTTTTGTTCCGCGCGCGCGCATGGCAGTGAATGCTTCGTGACCCGGGGTGTCGAGGAATGTAACCATACCGTGGTCGGTTTCGACGTGATAAGCGCCGATATGCTGAGTAATACCGCCGGCTTCACCGCCTGCAACCCGGGTGCGCCGGATATAATCAAGCAGTGAGGTTTTACCATGGTCGACATGCCCCATGACCGTAACCACCGGTGCTCTGGAAACCATCTCAGCCGCTGTGATCGATGATTCCTGATCGGTGAGAAAGCTCTCGGGATTGTCCATCTCGGCATATTTTGCGATATGACCCATCTCTTCAACCACGATCATCGCCGTATCCTGATCGAGCATTTGATTGATTGTTACCATGCTGCCCATTTTCATCAGCACTTTAATCACATCAGCCGCTTTGACTGACATTTTTTGAGCCAAAGCGCTTACTGAGATGGTTTCAGGAACAAGTATCTCGCGCACAATGGGTTCAGTGGGCGCAGAAAAACCATGGACGTTTTGTTCTTCGACGGGGTGAGGTTTGCTATGTTTTTCTCTGCGCGTGCGCCAGCCTTGGCCGTTTGAAATATCGCCACGAGTTTTTACAGATCGTTTTTTGATATTTTCATCTTTCCATACGACTTGCTGTTTTAACTGTTTCTTTTTCTTATCAGTTTTCTCTTCTGTTTTTATAGCTGGCTTGTGTAACGTTCCTTCCGTGGCACTCGCATGCGCTTCGACACTTGGCCGTTCAGTTTCAATTTTGTTTTTGGCATCCGATGGCGATTGAGAAGCGGTTTCTGTCGATGCGGGGGGGGAGGGTTGGACCGTAGGGGGTGTTTGCTCGATGGAAGCTTTTGTTTCGGCGGCGATGACTTGTGATTTTTCAATTTCTTCGGTTTTTTTACGAGCTCTCTTTTGTCGAATTTCTTCAGCTTGACGTGCAATTAATTCAGCTTGCTTTCTAGCTTCTTCATTACGTAATGCCAATTGTTCTTCATCAATAATCGGCTGATTGACGGGTCGACTCGTAACTTCCGGGGTCACAGGTTTTGTTGGTGCGGACTCGATTTCTCCGGAGATACCGGGTTTTGACAGAACTCTTCTTTTTCTGACTTCGACTTGGATAGTCCGTGCCCGGCCAGTACTATCGGATTTGCGGATTTCAGAAGTTTGGCGGCGGGTAAGCGTAACCTTACTTTTGGTATCAGTGGCTCCATGGGTTTTTCTAAGATAATCGAGCAATTGCGCCTTGTCTTGCTCGGTTAAACTGTCTTCCACCAGCATCTTTTTGACGCCCGCGGCTTTCAGTTGCTCGAGCAGCACTGTCGGCAACAAACCCAATTCATTCGCAAATTGTTCCACACTCATTTGAGCCATTTATAACCCTTCACCAATCCGTACTTCAAGCTGAATCTTGTAAAACCCAAGTTAATCCATTTCTCGCATGCCATTGAATCACGTAAACCATGGCTCACGCGCTTTGATAATTAATCGATTGGCACGTTCAATATCGATACCGGTCATTTCAACTAGATCATCAGCGGCCAAGTCGGCTAAATCTTCTTGCGTGTTAATGCCGTGGGATGCAAGTTCCCTGACAATATTGATATCCATTCCTTCGATCGAGAGTAGATCTTCAGCGACGTGCTCAACTTTCTCTTCGTTGGCTATGGCATCCGTTAATAAAGCATTGCGAGCACGATTTCTTATTTCATTGACGGTCTCTTCATCCAATGATTCTATTTCTAACATTTCATTGAGTGGAACATACGCGACTTCTTCCAGTGTCACGAAACCTTCTTGTAATAATATCTTGGCAATTTCTTCATCGACATCCAGTTTTTCCATGAAAAGCTGGCAGATTTGCGTCGATTCCTGTTCATGTTTAGCTTTGGATTCTTCGACAGTCAAGATATTGAGTTCCCATCCTGTCAAATCCGAAGCCAAGCGGACATTCTGCCCGCCGCGGCCGATCGCTTGCGCAAGATTGTCATCGTCCACCACAATATCCATGCTGTGCTTTTCTTCATCCACCATGATACTGCTGATTTCCGCCGGCGCCAGAGCATTAATGATAAAAGTTGCGGGATCTTCAGACCACAGCACAATATCCACCCGTTCACCGGCGAGTTCGCTGATAACGGCTTGCACTCGGGAGCCGCGCATACCGACACAAGTGCCGATAGGATCAATACGTTGGTCATTCGATTTGACGGCAATTTTTGCGCGGGATCCAGGATCTCGTGCCGCAGCTTTGATTTCTAACAAACCTTCTTCAATCTCAGGAACTTCCAGTTCGAACAATTTCACCAGAAATTCCGGAGAGATTCGCGAAAGCTTTAATTGCGGACCTCTCGTTGTGCGATCAACTTTGTATAAATAAGCACGAACGCGATCACCAACACGCAGATTTTCTTTGGGAATCATTTGATCACGAGGCAACTCCGCTTCAATCTTTCCTGATTCGATGATCGCATTGCCGCGCTCAATTCTTTTGATTGTACCGGTAACTAAATAATCACCTTTTTCAAGAAAGTCATTCAGCGTTTGCTCGCGTTCAGCATCGCGAATTTTCTGGAAAATAACCTGCTTGGCTGCTTGTGCGCCAATGCGGCCAAACTCAACTGGTTCCAAAGGTTTTTCCAAATATGCGCCGAGCTGGATTGTTGAATCAGATTTTAACGCATCACTTAAGGATACCTGGCGTGCGGGATCATCGACAACACCATCTTCCACCACCAGCCAGCGGCGGAAGGATTGATGGTCCCCTGTCACTCTGTCGATAGAAACACGTGTATCGATGTCTTCTTGAAACCGTTTTTTAGTTGCAGATGCCAAGGCAAGCTCGAGCGCCGTAAAGACGATTTCTTTTTCGACTGCTTTTTCTCGTGCCAACGCATCAACCAACAGTAAAATTTCGCGGCTCATAACCCTCCAGCCTATTCTGTATGACTTACAATTTTGGTACCAAACGAGCTTTTCCTAGATTACTTAATTCAAGGTCTAGCACTTTTCCCTCAATTTCAAGCTTAATTATGCCATTATTTACTTCTCGCAAAATCCCAGTAAAGTTTTTTTGCCCCTGAATAGGAACATGGAGTTTCAATTTGATCATTTCTCCAATAAAGCGAGAAAAATCAGCTTCTTTTCGCAATGGCCGATCAAGTCCCGGTGAAGAAACTTCGAGCCGGCCATAGTCTATATTTTCAACAGCAAACAGGCGGCTCAAGTGATTGCTGATCAAGACACAATCATCAATAGTGATGCCGTCCGGTTTATCTACAAAAATCCTGAGTAGCTTGTTATGTGCGTGCCGCTCCACTTCGACCAACTCATAACCCATTTCGTTTAGAGTTGATTCTAACAATTCTTCAAGTGCCATAGCTCCGCCACAAATAAAAAATGGGCTGACAAAGCCCATCGAAATTATTGTACCCATTTTAACAAATATTTATGGATTATGGAATATAAACTTTTAGGGCACGCCGCTGTTGCAGCGTTTCTTGGCATAGTTCTACCAGTTTCAAAGTGATGTGAGGTTAATTTGACTGCGGTTATCTACCTCAATCTCAATCACATAAAAAGAAGTGCTATGGCGATTGGGGTGGATGATACAATTTGTTGATTGAAGATTACTTGGAAAACCGGAGAATTTTTGCATGACAACTATCGAAACAGTATTGCATGAAACGCGCGTTTTTCCGCCATCAGAAGAATTCACCCGACAAGCCAATATTTCCGGTATGCAAGCTTATCAAACGCTTTGTGACGAGGCGGAAAAAGATTACTTGAAGTTTTGGGGAAATCACGCGACTGAACAAATTGTATGGCATAAGCCCTTTACTCAAATTTTTGATGATCAAACACCGCCGTTTTACCGGTGGTTTGGTGATGGAGAATTAAACGTATCTTATAACTGTCTTGACCGGCACTTGGCAACCCAAGCTGACAAAGTCGCGATCATATTTGAAGCCGATGATGGTACGGTAATCCGATCCACTTATCGGGATCTGCATCAGAGAGTATGCAGGTTTGCGAATGCATTGAAATCGCTCGGAATCAAAAAAGGTGATCGGGTAATCATTTATTTGCCGATGGGAATCGAAGCAGTCGTTGCGATGCAAGCATGTGCGCGGATTGGTGCAATCCACTCGGTAGTTTTCGGTGGTTTTTCTTCGAAAAGCTTGCATGAGCGCATTGTCGATGCCGGTGCCGTGGCTGTTATTACCGCTGATGAACAGATTCGTGGCGGCAAACATCATCCGCTCAAGGAAACAGTCGATGAAGCGCTACGTGCTGACGATACGTCAACAGTCAAACGTGTGGTGGTCTATCAGCGCACCGGAACCCCGGTATCTTTCAATGCCGACCGTGACGTGTGGTGGCATGAAATTGCCGAAGCTGCCAGCGCAAGCTGTGAGCCGGAGTGGGTCAATGCCGAGCATCCATTGTTTACGCTTTATACTTCAGGATCAACCGGGAAACCAAAAGGCGTTCAGCATTCCAGCGCCGGATACTTGCTGGGCACAAAACTATCCATGTTGTGGATTTTTGATTTTAAACCGAATGACATTTTCTGGTGTACCGCGGATGTCGGCTGGGTAACCGGTCATAGTTACGTGTGCTATGGTCCGTTGGCGATGGGGGCTACGCAGGTGATTTTCGAGGGTATCCCGACTTATCCCGATGCCGGGCGTTTCTGGGAAATTATTCAGAAACATCGGGTGACTACTTTTTATACCGCACCTACGGCAATCCGTTCATTAATTAAACTAGGCACCGATTTGCCAGCGCAATATGATCTGTCATCCTTACGTTTATTGGGTTCGGTGGGAGAGCCAATTAATCCGGAAGCTTGGATTTGGTTTTATGAAAAAATCGGACAGTCGCGCTGTCCAGTGGTCGACACTTGGTGGCAAACCGAAACCGGTTGCCATATGATTGCACCTGCTCCCGGAGCGGTTGCACTTAAACCAGGTTCGTGCACGCTTCCCTTGCCTGGAATTTTTGCTGCAATCGTTGATGAAGCGGGACATGACGTCGAAAAAGGAAAAGGAGGATTTTTGGTAATTAAGAAGCCTTTTCCTTCACAAATCAGGACGTTATGGGGTGACCCGGAGCGCTTTAAAAAAACTTATTTTCCAGAAGATATCGGGCATGGTTTGTATTATCTTGCCGGTGATTCCGCTTATCGTGACATGGATGATTATTTCTGGATTATGGGGCGCATCGATGATGTTTTGAATGTATCGGGACATCGGTTAGGGACGATGGAAATAGAATCGGCGTTGGTGGCGCACCCGCTAGTGGCCGAAGCGGCAGTGGTGGGTAAACCCCATGAAGTTAAAGGAGAAGCTGTAATCGCATTTGTGGTTCTAAAAGGTCGCTATCCGCAAGCGGAAGAGATCGCAGATATTGTTCATACATTGCGGGAGTGGGTGGCGAAAGAAATCGGCCCCATCGCAAAACCAGAAGAAATCCGCTTCGGCGAGAATTTACCAAAAACCCGATCGGGGAAGATTATGCGACGGTTATTGCGAGCCCTGGCCAAAGGCGAAGAAATTACCCAAGATACTTCAACATTGGAAAATCCGGCTATCCTGGAGCAATTAAAGAAATCTGGGCTTTAATTGTGAATGGGTTATCTGGCGGACGTAACGCGGGTGAGATTGGAGAAATATGACTTTACCAATTGTAATAGACTATGAAGATGGAATTTGTGCGATTGATGCGCAATTTCATCGGCCTCGGCGTGCCGCCATCCATTTGATTGTCGAGAATGGCAGCGCGGCGTTAATCGATACCGGAACGAATTTTTCTATCCCTGGTGTGGTCGCAACGCTTAAACAGAAATCCATTGCATTAGAAGCGGTTGAATACATTATACTTACGCATATTCATCTGGATCATGCGGGCGGAGCGAGTGCCTGTATGCGCTTATTTCCAAATGCGAAACTGGTTGTTCATCCGCGCGCTGCAAGTCATATGGCGAATCCGGCTCGACTTGTAGCTGGCGCCATAGGCGTATACGGAGAAACTGAATTTAAGCGCGTGTACGGTGAAATCAATCCGATTGAAGCAAACAGGATCATTGAAGCCGCTGACAACAGTACCATTGCGCTCAATGGGCGCCCCTTATTGTTCCTTGATACCCCCGGACATGCGCGCCACCATCATTGTATTTTTGATGCTCGCAGTCATTCTTTTTTTACCGGTGATACCTTTGGCGTTTCATACCGGGAATTGGATGTCGATGGAATGGAATTTGTTTTTCCAACCACATCACCGGTGCAGTTTGATCCAACAGCCGCACATCATTCCATTGATCGCATCATGAGCTATCAACCCCGCCATGCTTTCTTGACACACTTTAGCCGGATCAGTCATCTAACCCATCATGCAGAAACTATGCATGATTTAATTGAAGCGCATGTTGCAATTGCGCAACGGGCAAGGGAGCATCATGATCGAGCTAATGAGATTTCCAAAGCTTTAACTGAAGTACTGCTTGATCGATTAACTAAGCACGGTTGCCGTTTAGCGCAGACCGAGATCAAAGAACTTTTGCATTCTGATATCCGCCTCAATACGCAAGGTTTGATTCATTGGCTTGATCAACCAACAGAGCGTTTTAAGCAATTATGAAATGATCAGTGGAATTTCTGATAATACTGTGATTCGAGGTCATTCATAGAAAAAGGGGTAAAGGCGCGTAACTTTATTTACCTTTACCCCTGCCCCTAGCAGCCAGATTAATAATGGAAAGTCTTAAGCATATATCCTTTTATTGGGGCGATATCCGGATTGCTTCGATGAACCATGGGCAAAAGCGATCACTAAATAGCTGACGTACAGAATTGCTCCCAAAATAACATCAGAAATGATCCATGACATTAGCGATGCAGGTAAGTCAAATAGCGATAATACGGCAAAGAATATACCGCTGATGAGTAACAGAGTTACTGTAACAATTTGATTTGTTTGCATAAAATATCCTTTTTCTGTATGAGTAATTTTTAATTTAAATTAGATGCTGGTGCATTCTCTATTGCTGATACGAATCAGCGCATCCTCGGTTTGGAAGTTCCTTTCGTCGAAGCTATAATCAAATAGCTGATATAAAGAATAACCGCGAGTGCACCATCGGTAATAACCCATTCGATAATTGTTTGGGGCAATCCAAACATCGATAAGATTCCAAAGAACACCCCACTGATCACTAACGCTGAAATAATGAAGATATGATTGGTGGACATGATTGACTCCTTCAAAAGTTTAATAAATTGATAAAGAATTTTTTAACATTCGGTTGGATGTGTATATTCACAAAAAGTTCACACTTATTTCACATTTAATTTACATTTCTGAATTGCTGTGCATAGTCAATCCATTATGCAAATGAGTATCCTGCGGTAATACTGGAGTTTTGGGATCAAAATGAAGCGAGCCGGAAGCGCTCTCGCGAGAAGTAATGCAAGTTTGAGTCAGTAGTTTTATTTCAGAATGGAAAAAAGAGAAGCGCTAGTGATCAGCTATAAATAAATCAGAAGATCAAATTTTTTACGAGAAGAGCATCACAAAAATAACCCGTTCTTGACGTAGAAAACGTAAAGACATGGGTCGATTGAATAAGGCCCTTGACTTGCAAGTAATGTCTACAAGCCAAGAGCCATGAATTAGCGCAAGAGTTGATCAGATACTCACTAATTCCATGAGACATCCGAGCAATCCGGTTGCATCGGAGCGATGACAGAAGAAAAAAATACTTGAAATAAACGCGATCATCGAGGAAATCAGCACGATCGCAGGAGCTTTTAAGCTTTTCTGCTCGTATTTGGCCTTGATTGTACTGGCGATCTCATCGAACGATTTTTCCGATGTGTCGACTCTCACTGCGGAAATATCTTGCATGACATCCTGGATTACCTGACTTTTATGTTCAATTTTTCTAGCAGCGAGCGCAGATGGTTGATCTTCAACGGTCACAGACACGGTTGCCGGTGCAGCAGCTGCTGCTGTTTCTGAAGCGGGATCAGAATTTTCAAGCTGCGATTCTTGCCGCTTACGCTCTTGATTGTTGAGCATAATGATGTAATGAAATACATCGGTAACCAATCCCATGCGTTGCGTTGCTTCATAAATATCCTGAGCATCGACAACAGGTTTATTGCGCTCGTAAGCAACGTTAAATGATCGGTCGCACAAAGAATTGATAGTCCGCGGAGTTCCACCGCCACCGAATGCGATCGATAGCGCCTCCCAGCCGGTATTTGAAATCAGATTGGGCGAACCGCCTGCAATGTGAATGCGATGCTTTATGTACCTCAAGACGCCGTCGACATTCATTTTGCCGAGTGTTTCAAGGGCGGCGATGCGTTGTTTAAATGGCGCCATTTCCGGGCGGTTGATTTTTTCCATTAACTCATCCTGACCCAGCAATAATAACTGGATGAGTTTTAAGGATCCTTCTTCAAGGTTGTTCAATAACCGGATGCCATTGATAACGTCCTCGGTCATCAGGTGGGATTCATCGACAATGACCAGGCATTTTTTTCCTTCCGCATTGATTCGTAAAAGCGCATTTCTGATGTCACGCATGACGAAAGTTTTTTCGGATGAGGACGGTTGTAAACCAAGTTCCTGAGCCAAAAACAGGTAAAGATCCGAACTAGTCGCAGGCGGTTCGGCCATCCAAATGAGTTTGATATTATCAGGGAAATCTGCCTTAATCATTTGGCTCAACGTAGTTTTTCCGGAACCGATGGGGCCGGTTACGACAATGAGACCTCGTCCGCTTTGCAAGGAGCCGGATATCTGCTTGCGGATGCGCGCGTGGTCGCCCTGATCATAAAAGAACAACGGATCCGGCACATTCTCGAAGGGAAGTAAGTTAAGGTTGAAATGTTGAACGTACATGTGCATTAAATGTTTCCCTCCTTGGGTATGAGTTTTACTTCGACTCTACGGTTTTTCGCGCGGCCTTCTTCAGTGCTATTGGATTCGATCGGCCGGGTATCTCCATAACCCTTAATGGAGATTCTTTGCGGTGGAATACCATGAAGCATCAGGATATTGGCGATGGCTTTAGCGCGGCGGGACGATAACTCCAGATTATCACTGCCAACTTTTCCTGTCGGGATATTGTCGGTATGACCCTCAATAAGGATCAAACTTCCCGGTGATGCGTTGATTTCCTTAACAAGGTTTTCGATTGTGGAATAAGCGACGTCTTGGATAACATCTTGTCCGGAGCGGAATATTTTACCACCGAACACGATCAGCGTTCGAGATTGCGATTCTGCCTTGCTGTTGATTACATCTTGCGGCAGCTGTTCCAGAACGTTGGATTGAGCTTCCTGTTGAGCGGTCGCGATTCTTGTTTCTTCAATCGGCGCGGGTGAACGATGATCCTGAGAAGGTGTTGCATGATCCGTAAAATTTGGGAATGGCGACGACGGTGCTGGCACTGCTGGTGCTGCTGGCGGTGAATAAGCAGGTCCCGGCGTCAGAGCGATTTCCGCTGGCAAACTGATGGACGAAGAATGATTCTCGGGATTTTTAACAGCTTTGTAGATGATTAAGATTGTCAGTGAGAAAAATATCACTGAAAGACCATAAAAGATTGAGCGTATCATAATTTACTCGACATAGAATTACGGAAGTGGTTATTTACGAACTCAATAGCACATATTCTAGCTTACCCAAACCGGCTTTGTTATTTGTGATTCGAAACGATCACTAAAGACGGATAGAACCAGCCAATAATCGAATTGCACGAACAATGGAGGGTGAGAAGAAGAAACAAATCTATGAGATAGTCGCGCTGTATCATTGTCAGTTAATTCACCGCGCACCTTATTATTATAAATATTTATTTTCATATCGATAGATCAATTTCTTGAATTTTTTCTAGAAAAATGAGTTTAGTCTATAAATCTCCAATAGAACAATATCATGGAGTTCTGAATTCTTGTTGGATTATCAATCAGCTTGCGGATTTTAGTTGCATTCCTTATATCGCGCGTGAGAGGAAATAGGAACTCAATAACGCAATATCTGAATGATAATTCTTTTTTTCAATAGGCTAACGAGGAAATAAGCGATTTTGCGGCTGCTTATCCGGTTTGACAGTATTTTTTCTAGCCGTTACCTTTAACGTAACTCACGTCGCAGTACATTACAGGAGGAAGTAACTTGGATAAAAGATCTGGCAGCAACGCAATTGGGACCGATGAACAAATTATTCCGGGCGCCAACGGATGGTTGATGCTGATACTGTTGATCGCTGCAATGCTAGTGGGAATCTTTCTTGTGGCGACACCGGGGATACCGGTCAAGAATATTTTTGGCGGCGTGCTACTGACCATCACATTGTTTCTATGCAAAGGTTTATTCACCTTAGAACCGAATCAGGCTGCGGTAATGATTTTTTTTGGCAGATATGCCGGCACCGTTAATACCAGCGGTTTCTTCTGGGTTAATCCATTTTATAACCGAACAAAAGTATCGCTACGCATCAATAACTGGAATACTCCGGTGCTAAAAGTCAATGATGAACGCGGCAGTCCCATCGAAATTGCTGCGGTCATTGCTTGGCGAATTCAAGATACCGCTCGGGCAGTTTTTGATGTGGAAAGTGCAATGAATTATTTGCAAATTCAGAGTGAATCCGCTGTTCGGCAAGTGGCCAGCAGCCATGCCTATGACGATGCAGAAGGGGGGCAACGCAAGAGCTTGCGGACCGATCTGGAAGCAATTGCGGCGGTGTTACGTGAATCGATTCAGCAACATGTGGATGTGGCCGGTATTGTGATCGAGGAAGCTAAAATCGCACATCTTGCTTATGCGCCAGAAATCGCCAATGCGATGCTGCGGCGTCAACAAGCGGAAGCGGTTGTAATGGCACGCCAAAAGCTGGTGGATGGTGCGGTCGGAATGGTCGAGGTGGCGTTAAAAAGATTGGAGGATCAGCAGATTGTGTTACTAACGCCAGATCAGCGCGCGGTGTTGGTAACCAATATGATGACGGTATTGTTATCGGAATCGGGTGCGCAGCCGGTAATCCAGATGGCGCAATCCACCCAATGACATTTGTATTGCACCCACTGATCGGTGCCGGTGGGTGCAGGTTGTCGATTTTTTTAAATAAATGATTTAAGAATGTAATTGATTGATTGGGGTTGGCAAAACCTGCGGACAGAACTTATCCGTTCAATTTACGTAATTGTTCATTGAGAGTCTCAAGTTTTGCTTTAAACACCGCCAAACGCGTTTGTTCCTGTTCGACGACCTGCAGCGGGGCGCGTTCAACAAAACTGGGATTTGAAAGTTTGCTGCTGGCCTTTGCAATTTCTGCTTCGAGGCGGCTGATTTCTTTGGATAGACGTTCTCGCTCGGCGGCAACATCAATCTCGATTTTCAGCATCAATTTGAAATCGCGAACGATCGCGACCGGCGCATCGGCATCGGGTAACGCATCAGATCGGATTTCTACCGCGGATAACTTCGCAAGCGATAATAGGTAAGGTTTATATTTTTCCAATAAAGATACATCGCCGGCCGCGAGCAACGGAACTTTGAGTGCGGGAGAAATATTCATTTCACCGCGCAAGGTGCGGCAGGCATTGACTAATTCTTTGAGCAACAAGATATTTTCAGTCGCTTTCTGATCAATCTTGCTCTGATTCGCAACCGGGTATGGCTGGCACATGATGCTGGCACCCGATTTTCCAGCCAAAGGCGCTACTTTTTGCCACAATTCCTCGGTAATGAAAGGAATGATCGGGTGAGCAAGCCGTAGCATTGCTTCCAGCACACGCACCAAAGTCCGGCGCGTTGCCCGTTGTATCGTAGCCTGATCGGAACCGAGCTGTATTTTCGCCAGTTCCACGTACCAGTCACAATACTCATCCCAGACCAATTCGTAGACTTCCCGCGCAGCCAAATCAAAGCGGTAATTGCCGAATGCCTGGGCAACCGCCAGTTCCGCTTGCTGTAAACGGCTGATGATCCACAGATCGGCAGCGGAGTAAGTCAGTGGCACGGATTCGTCTATACCGGTATCTTTGCTCTCGCAATTCATCAGCACATAGCGTGTTGCATTCCACAGTTTGTTACAGAAGTTGCGGTAGCCTTCGCAGCGCTGCATATCGAATTTAATATCGCGGCCATGTGACGCCAGGCTGGCAAAGGTAAAGCGTAAGGCATCGGTTCCAAAGGCAGGGATGCCCTCAGGGAAATGCTTGCGGGTGGTTTTTTCAATCGTATCGGCTTGCTTGGGATTCATCAATCCGGTGGTGCGCTTCGCAATCAGATCGGGTAAGGCAATGCCGTCGATCAGATCCAGCGGATCGAGCACATTGCCTTTGGATTTGCTCATCTTCTGTCCTTCGGAGTCGCGGATCAGTCCGGTAATATAGACTTCCTTGAATGGTACTTTGCCGGTGAAATGTAACGACATCATCACCATGCGCGCAACCCAGAAGAAAATGATGTCAAAACCGGTGATGAGCACCGAAGTCGGCAGAAAGGTTTTGAGTTCTGCGGTGTCATTCGGCCAGCCGAGTGTGGAGAATGGCCAAAGCGCCGAGGAGAACCAGGTATCGAGCACATCTTCATCTTGGATAAGATCGGTTTTGCCGGATAGTTGCTGCGCTTCAGCCAGGTCATGCGCAACCGTGACATTTCCATCCTCGTCATACCAAGCCGGAATGCGATGCCCCCACCACAATTGCCGGGAGATACACCAATCCTGAATGTTCTCCAACCATTGGTTATAAACATGAGTCCAGTTGTCCGGCGTAAAAGTAATCTCGCCATCGGCAACAACTTGCAACCCACGCTTAGCCAGTCCCTCCATGGCAACATACCATTGATCGGTTAACATTGGTTCGATGATGGTATTGGTGCGATCGCCGCGCGGAGCCATCAATTTGTGCGGTTTTGTTTCGACCAGGAATCCTTGGCTTTCGAGGTCCGCAACGATCTTTTTCCGAGCTTCAAAACGATCCATGCCTTGATAATTCAATGGCGCTAGATCGTTGATCTTGCCATCCAAAGTGAAGATATTGATGGCAATCAACTGATGCCGCTGGCCTACTTGGTAATCATTAAAATCGTGAGCAGGCGTGATTTTGACACACCCGGTTCCAAATTCCCGGTCGACATAAGTATCCGCAATAATGGGGATTGTGCGCTCGCATAATGGCAATCGGACATGCCGTCCGATCAGATGCTGATAACGCGGGTCTTCCGGATGGACGGCGACCGCTGCGTCACCCAGCATGGTTTCCGGGCGTGTCGTGGCAACGATCAAGGCTTCTTGTTCGGAAATACCATCCGCTGACTCGAGTGGATAGCGGATATGCCATAAGGAACCATTTTCTTCAGTGGAAACTACTTCCAGATCAGAAACCGCGGTTTGCAGCACGGGATCCCAATTTACCAGCCGTTTACCTCGATAGATTAACCCTTCTCGATAGAGCCGAACAAACACTTCGGTAACTGCCCGAGATAATTCCGCATCCATGGTAAATCGCTCGCGTGTCCAGTCGCAGGAAGAACCTAAGCGCCGCATTTGCCGGGTGATGGTGGAGCCGGATTCCTCTTTCCACTGCCAGACGCGCTGTAAAAAGGCTTCGCGCCCCATTTCCCTGCGATTCAATTGCTGCTGATCCAGCTGCCGTTCAACCACGATCTGGGTTGCAATGCCGGCATGGTCGGTCCCCGGTTGCCATAAGGTATCGTCGCCAAGCATGCGGTGATACCGCGTCAAAGCATCCATCAGGGTGTGTTGAAACGCGTGTCCCATATGCAACGTACCTGTGACGTTGGGGGGCGGCAGCATGATGCAATAGGCGGGCTGTTCGCTGGAGATTGCAGGCTTGAAATATCCATTCGATTCCCAGACGGAATACCAACGGCTTTCAATCGTTTTAGGATCAAAACTTTTATCGAGTTCCATGGAGTTTATGTTTTTGTTGGAAGATGCAAAAGCTGCCATTATAGCGGAAGGCATTTGACCCGCATAACAAGTCCGATACGCCGTTATGCTGGATAACCGGTTATGAGTCAGAAATATAATCGCAGCAAAACAACCGGGATTATTTTAGAAGGCGGGCCAAGCGGATTTCCAATGCGTTTGCAAGCGCTTTACGATCCGTGGCATTCATTTCGATCAAGCATTCAGCCAATGCCGAATCCAGTATTTGGCGGATCGGCGTCAATCGGGCGGGTTGCGGATGAATGACGGTTGGATGCAGTATCACGACATCAGTCAATAGCGGGATTTCATTGGATTTATCAGTCTTTAGGAGATTGCCGGGTGGAAGTGGCGGGGCCGCGGGTGAAAAATCGCTGGTTGAAATTATTTTTCCTTGATGCTGATATTTACTCAGCAGTTTACGAAATTTCTCCAGTATTTCAGAATCATCGAGGTCTGTAGAAGAATTATTTTCATTCATAGGTTGTCGACCTATTCACTAAGCTGAAAATGTTGTATTTCATAGCCGGCTTCCTTATAAAAACGGTAGCGGATGCGGGCCTCCGCTTTTTCGTGCGGAGCATTATCCGCAATCTCGATAATCCGTTTAAATCCACCGATCACAGGCGGATGCTGCCGATCCAGATTGAGCAATACATCGAAATGCGTATCAGCAGGGATGCGGTTGCCTAAAATTACCGGTGTCACATTCACCAAATCCGGTTCATCGCGCAGATTGCAATGCGGAATAAAGCTAATGGAAGAGAATGTCCAAAGCAATTCATCAAATTGTTCAATTAACGATTCGTCCAACGCATAGACAAGGACTCTCATTTGCTGTTGAACTGCTTTGGCGCACAAGCGGCAAGCTGTGATGAGCTTATCGCCGGCTCCGGAATAGAAAAAAATTTGCGCCATATTCCTTTCCATCCTACTTCACTTACTTTGCTGTATTCCGCCGTCAGTCTGAGGTAAAAACCCCAGAAACAGACATTGTTATCAAATTCCTCATTGAATCGGTGAGCATCTGGCAGCAGGCTCAGCTAGCTGTTTTTGCCTGATTGATCAGGAATTGCATCAATAATGGTACAGGCCGCCCGGTGGATCCTTTATCTTTTCCTGATTTCCAGGCTGTGCCGGCGATATCCAGGTGGGCCCAACGATATTTCTTGGTGAAACGGGAGAGAAAGCAGGCTGCGGTAATAGTGCCTGCGGCTCTTCCGCCAATATTGGCGATATCGGCAAAGTTACTTTTCAACAATTCTTGATAGTCATCCCCGAGCGGCAGTTGCCATGCTTTATCAGCCGCTTGTTCACCGGCCGCGAGTAATTCTTGCGCGAGCTGCTCATCATTGCTCAATAATCCGGTTGTAAAATTCCCGAGTGCAATCACGCATGCGCCTGTCAAAGTTGCAATATCGATAACCAGTTTCGGATTGTAACGCTCGGCATAGGTTAACGCATCGCACAGAATCAACCGGCCTTCTGCGTCAGTATTCAGGATTTCAATGGTTTGTCCGGACATGCTGGTGACAACATCGCCGGGTTTGGTGGCTTTGCCGCTGGGCATATTTTCAGTTGCCGGGATGATCCCAATCAAGTTAATGGGCAATTTCAACTCGGCCGTCGCCAACATAGTTCCTAGCACACTGGCAGCGCCGCTCATGTCAAATTTCATCTCATCCATTTCGGCAGCTGGCTTAAGTGAAATCCCCCCGGTATCAAAAGTAACGCCTTTACCAACCAGGACCACCGGGTTATCTTTCTTGGTTAATCCTTGATATTCCAGCACGATTAGCTTAGCCGGTTGTTCGCTGCCGCGGGCCACGGCCAGCAAGGAACCCATGCCAAGCTTTTCCATATCCTTTTCGTCAAGCACGGTCGCTTTAAGCTTGTGTGCTTTTGCCAGATCTTTGGCTTGCTTGGCAAGATAGGTCGGCGTGCAAATATTGGACGCTAGATTTCCCAAATCTTTCGTTAAACTCATGCCATGCGCAATTGCCAGGCCTTGCTGCAAAGCACTCTCGCAGCTTGCTAGCGCGGCACGATCATCAATGCATAGAACAATCTTTCGTAACTGACCGCCATCATTCTCAGGCTTGCTTTTGAGTTGATCGAAGCGGTAGAAGCTATTCGATACCGCGATAGCGGTTTGTGTAACTTTCCAATCGTGATTTTTTTGTTTGAGCGGGAAATCGGATAAGGATAGCGTAACGTCGGTTACTGCGGTTTTTTGGAGCGCGCTTAAAATCGAACTGATCGTCGCCAAGAAGGTTTTTTCCTTAAATTCCTGTTCCTTGCCCAGACCGACCAGCAAGATTCTTTTGAATTGTGTATTGGGTACATTATGCAACAGCAACGAGGTATTCGCCTTTCCTTCCATATCTCCCGAAGCAAGGATGCTTTTGAGATAGCTTTGGGTGATTTTGTCAAGAATTTTTGCCGTTTCCGACATTTTTCTGGATTCAAAAATGCCGGCAACTACACAGGCGCCACGTTGTTTGTCCGGTGTTCCTACTTTAATTGTGAAATCCACATCCAGCTCCTTTATTCCATGAGATTCATTAGATACGAAATATTCCATGACTTGCTTTTATAAATAGCAGGTTCTGTCAAAAAAATGAAAGAAAAAAATAATACCGAATAGTAGCAGTTTGCTTGAGAAAGTGGATGATGATCGTGAAATCCGATATATCGTTATCAATACCGGCGTTAATCCATAAATACCGCCTACACATTCAAGTTAATATGTTATCTTAATATTATCGGAAATTAATCAGTATATTATTCAGTAATATATAGATGTTACATGAGGATAAGGATAATAAGTGATTGATGACTCACTGAGAAGTCGATTAAATATTTGCGAGACGTTACCGACTTTACCCGCGGTTGCTGTAAAGATAATCGAATTGGCAAACGACCCGAATGCGGATATAGGGGCTATTTGTCAATATATTTCTATGGATCCTGTGTTGTCTGCAAAATTACTGCGGACTGCAAATACGCCTTTGTATAAATCCCGGCGGATCGCGACCAATATCCGTCAAGCGGTCAGTATTCTTGGCACGCATACCGTTCTTGTCATTGCTTTATCTTTTTCACTGTCGCATTCATTAATGAAAGCACCGCTGCCTCCACAAAACAGCGTGTTCGATGGTTATGTGTTTTGGCGCCGGTCGATCGCCTCCGCGCTTGCTTGCAGAGCTCTGGGTGAAAAGCTTGGACTGAGCTATTTGGATGACTTGTTTTTAGCAGGCTTGATCCAAGAAATCGGGATCATTGCTTTTTGGGCTTTAGTGCCGGAAGCGTACGAAAAAATTTTTATCGCAACGACCGATCACGATACGTTACTGAAGTCCGAGCGCGAAACGTTCGGTTGCGGCCACGATGAGTTGGGTTATGCCCTGCTGAAGAAATGGCATATACCGGATTATATTGCATTATCGTGCATTAACAGTCATAGCCAGCCGGAGCCCAAGCATCTAGGTCCCACTTTGCAATCGTGCCTGGCGGTTTCCCGGTATTTAGCCGATTATTTTATTTACCCGCAAGAAGCAGAGAAAATGACCGCATTGAACGAGGCGGCACAGAATTGGCTTGGGTTTGACGCCAATGCACTGATCGAAGTCATTAAAATCATGGAAGTTGGTTTAAGTGCAGTGGAAGAATTGTTTGAACTGAAGATCCATCATCCATCACAAGTCACCGGAATTTTGGCTGAAGCCAAGGAATTATTGCTGATATATAGTCTGTCCCGGATGAAAGATCTGGAAGACAAATCGCAGCGTGATGGGCTAACAGGGGCTTATAACCGAACTTATTTCGATGAAACATTGCAGCGGGAATTTTATCTGGCGACGCAATATCATTTGCCATTAACCATTGCCATTATCGATCTCGATCATTTCAAGAATGTCAACGATACTTATGGCCATATTGCCGGAGATTCCATATTGGCGACGGTAGTCAAAACAATTTTCGATCAGATCCGCCAAGATGATACGCTAAGCCGCTACGGCGGCGAAGAATTCGCATTGATTCTCCCGGGAACTTCGTTGATTGCCGCTCGAAATTTGATTTCACGATTAAAGGATGCAATTGCTTCAATAGCCTATAAATTCGATGGCGCTACCACAATTCGTGTTACCGCATCAATCGGCGTGGCAGCCTATCGCGAGGGTGACGTTAATTTTTTTGAACCCAAAGACATGATCAAAGCAGCCGATTCCGCGCTCTATGCTGCAAAGAATGCGGGCCGAAACCAAATAATCGAATGGTGCGTTTGAGAAGTTTTATAATTGCCGCTTCGTTGAAATCTTAATTTTAGTGATAATGAATCTGATTATTCAAGGTTTGGAGATTAATAACAGTGATTTGCGTGCATTGGCAAAGTTATCACAGGCCGACGGCATTGAGCGGATAACCGGGCAGGCTTTTCGGCTGACGAGAGCCAGTGACTCTGCGGATGTTCCCGCACATTGCGCAGCCGCAGAATTGGATTTTGCATTTGTAAATCCGGATCTAAAGCTGTCGGATTTTAAGTTGATTGCGATGGATATGGATTCGACATTATTGGCAATCGAATCCATTGACGAAATTGCCGATATGCTGAATATCAAAGCTCAAGTTGCGGAAATCACGCAGCAAACCATGCAAGGTAAAATTGATTTTGAAGAGAGCTTGGTGCGGCGCACCGCATTGTTGCAGGGTCTACATCAAGATGCGCTGCAGCGAGTGTACGACGAACGCGTGAAACTGAGTCCTGGCGCCGAAATCATGTTGCAAAAGGCCAAACTTGCCGGATTAAAAACAATGGTGATCTCCGGAGGATTCACGTTTTTTACGGAACGCATTAAAGCAAAGCTGGGACTGGATTTTGCCGCTGCTAATGTGCTTGATATTAAAGACCATCAATTGACCGGTAAAGTGCAAGGGGAAATCATCGGCAGACAAGGCAAAGCGCAAGTTCTCAGGCAGGTTTGCGAAGCATTGGGGTTAAAGCGCGAGCAAGTGATCACCATCGGCGATGGCGCCAACGATTTGGATATGATGTCCGAATCCGGTGTCAGTATTGCTTATCACGCGAAGCCGATCGTTCAAAATCATGCAACCTATTCAATCAATTATGTGGGATTGAATGGTGTGACGAATTTGTTTCTGCAGCATTAACACATTGGGGCAAATCATGTGTTGCCGGAACTTAATCCCATCTGTGGATAATTCGTAATCTCTCCAGGATTTTCCCTAGTAATTCGGTTCATACATCAGCGATTTAATATGACTGCTTAAATCCTGCGGTAAGCTGGCACCGGCTAATTCTTCTTCAATGGCTACCTGGCTTACAGCGAGAGCAATGGCATGGGACACTTCCCGCACGCGCGTAAGGTTGGGGTATACTGCGCCATTGCGTAATTCCTGATCGGTAACGATACGCGCCAATTCCCGCGCAGCGGCTAAGAACATGCTTTGAGTCACCAGGCGTGCGGAGCTGGCGTAAACGCCCAGTCCAACCCCGGGGAAAATATAAGCGTTATTACCTTGAGCTGGCTTATAACGCTGAGTGCCGTACTGTACGGCGTTAAATGGGCTGCCACTGGCGAATATTGCCCGTCCGTCGCTCCACTCATAGGCTTGTTCGGCAGTACACTCGGTGTGCGATGTCGGGTTTGACAATGCTATGATCACCGGCCGCTCATTGACGGCTGCCATCCGCCGTATGATGGTCTCAGTAAATGTTCCAGCGACTCCGGTGGCGCCAATTAAGATATCGGGTTTGATCGCGCTGATGGCATCGGCAAAGCTCAATGCATCATGCCGATGGGCAAAGGGCTGAATACGCGGTTTAACATTTGCACTGGCTGCGGTCACGAGACCCGCTCGGTCAATGAACCATAACCGCTGTTGAGCTTGAGAACGACTCAATCCATCCGCACAGAGCGCATCAACCACTAATTCAGCTGTTCCACCCGCTGCAGAACCGGTTCCCAGAAACATAATATTAAGATCGGAAAATTTTTTTCCGGTGATACGGCATGACGAATAGATTCCCGCTAACGTTACAGCCGCTGTTCCTTGGATGTCGTCATTGAAGCAACGGACTCGATGGCGGTAGCGTTCTAAGAATTCAAACGCATGAGGTGTCAGAAAATCCTCAAACTGGATAAGCGCGTCCGGGTAGCGTATTTGAACTGAATTGATGAATTCATCAACGATGGAACGGTAGCTGTCCCCGTCGATGCGGGGAAAAGGGTAACCGAGATAGAGCGGATCTTCACGCAGAGCGACGTTGTTGGTGCCGACATCCAGCATCACCGGCATGCACTGTGCCGGATGTATTCCGGCACAAGCCACATATAAAGCAACTTTTCCAATGGGAATTCCCATGCCATTGGCGCCCAGATCTCCCAAACCCAGAATCCGCTCTCCATCCGTTACCACGATGACTCTAATATCCTTTTCAGGCCAGTTGTTTAGAATGGTTGCAATGTCCCCGCGATCATCCGGTGTAATATAGAATCCTTGTGGCTTTCTGAATATATGCGCAAACTCCTTGCATGCCTCACCAACGGTCGGGGTGTAAACCAGGGGCAATATTTCTTCAATGTGATCGATCAGCGTCCGGTAAAAGAGCCTTTGATTGCTCTCAAGCAACCCATTCAAGAAGATATATTTTTCAATGGCGCTGGTTTTGCGGCGCAGGCTGTCTAAAACGCGGGTGGTTTGTTTCGCGATGCTGGCAACTTCATAGGGTAATAGACCTCTTAAGCCATAGCGCTCACGTTCTTCGCGCGAGAATGCGGTTGATTTCGTCAATCCCGGATCGGCGAGCAATGATTTGCCATATAAGTTTTTCATATTAACCTTCTACTTAGTTGGAAAAGAAAGTCTATGGTAAGCACCAAAACTTTCATGTTTGAACTGTTTAAGCGATTGGACAATCTCACTTAGCGGCGATAAACTTAGTTTTTATGTCAATAGATTTTCAATATTGAATGTGTAGTATAGGTGCAAGCCCATAGGCTTTTAAGCTATATTAATAAACTCTTTGATAACCTGTATTGTTTTTTGTGAGAATTCTAAAAAATTATGAATCAATCATCACCCTTTCCCATACCCGATCCAGATCTTTATAGCGAAGAAGAAATTGCTCAGTTGGTGCATACGTTTTACGCGAAGGCCAGGAAAGATCCGGGTTTAGGACCCATTTTTGAGGCGCATGTAATCGACTGGGATGCACATTTTGTACAAATGATTAATTTCTGGTCAGCTCAACTTCGGGGTACCAGCCGGTTTCGAGGTGCTCCGATGCCGAAACATATCGCCTTACCAGAACTATCAGCCGAGTTATTTGAACGCTGGGTGCAGCTTTTTCATCAGACGACCAATGAGCTAGGAAATCCGCAACTGGAGCAACATGCTAATGCGGTCGCAAACTTTATTGCAGGACGTTTGTGGCAAGGCTATCAAATGAGTAATTATCCAGACCGGCGCCCGGTTGCGCTTCGATTAGCCTAGTCATGCCGATTTAGCCGGAAACTATTTTGAAGAGCATTAAAAGCAAAATTATTGTTTTTTCTATTTTGGCGACTCTGATTCCGTCTTTGGGATTAGGCATCTCTTCATTTCAACGAAATGAAGAGATGATTACAGAAAATTTAACACATGAGCTGCGTGCACTGGCGAATTATGCGAGCCGGGAATTGGATTTATGGATTAAAGAGCAGATTCTTTCAGTCAGAGATCTGGCAGCATCCATTTCGACATCGAAGATTCTTATTGAAAGTTTATCGCTGGAAAATCAGCTACCTAGTGGAAAACCCACCAATCAAACGAAGTCAACGGAACTCTATCTGAAGTCGGTGCATAAGCGCTTGGATACGGTAGTGGAATTAACGATTGTAGATGTGCAGGGTGAAGTCATTGCCAGTAACGTGGATGAACCATTTCCGGTCTTGTTGGCTCAGAACTGGCCAGAGAATGCATCCATTCAAGGTGATGTCGTGGTCTCTCCGCAATGGAGCGAGCGCTATGGCACAGCAATCGTAAGCATTGCAGTCCCGATATTATCCATTGACGATTATATTCTGGGTGCGCTGATTGTAACGTTCGATATGCAAAACTTACGGCCGCATTTAAAAGATAAAATCAAGTCTCCTCCGGGTGATGTACTGCTGTTGGATAAAGAAGGGCATGTAATGCTTGCGAGTGACACTACGCTTTTAAATAAGCCGCTCTCATCCGAATTGGATGTGTTATCCCGGTTACGCAATAATCCTGGTGAATATGATGTTTTTCTGGGACCGCAGCAAAAGAAAGTTGCCGGTTTGGCCTATTTATCGGAAAAAATGCCTATTACCGTCATTGCAAACCGAGACTATCAACTTATCTATTCCGCATGGGAGCAGCAACGGAATATGTTCATCGGTTTGGTTAGTATCATTATTTTGATTGTTACCGCGATCGCTTTCCGCCTAAGCCACGCCATCGTGAAGCCGCTGCAACGATTAATCGATGCAACTGAGAAAATCGTCAGAGGTGATTTGAATGTTAATTTGGTAAATGGCCAACGGGATGAAATCGGTCAATTAACGCATCGGTTTAACCAAATGGCCGACAAATTGCGCCAGAATCAAGCTGAAATTCAAGCAGCAGCGATTGCAATGCAACAAAAGAACCAGCTCCTTGAGACACTTTCTGTGACTGATAATCTCACTGGACTTTACAATCGCAATAAACTCAATGCCATTATCAGTGATCAACTGGCTCGCTTCGAGAGAAACAAGCGGCCTTTTGCCGTACTGATGATCGATGTCGATTATTTTAAAACTTTAAACGATAGTCTGGGCCATGTAGTGGGGGATGAAATTTTAGCGGCAGTTGCGAAAAGAATTTCACAATCGATCCGGAATGTGGATTTTGCTGCACGATTCGGCGGAGACGAATTCATTATTATTCTGGCTGAGACAACTGTTGATGAAGCAGAGAAAACTGCAGAGCGGATTAGGAGTCAAGTGGCAAATATCCATTGTGACTCTATCAATCAGGATCTGCATGTAACTTTGAGTATTGGCGTGATCCAAAGTGAACCAGATGATATTTCGTTAACGATCTTGCTATCCCGGGTAGACAGTGCGTTGTATGAAGCAAAACGCGCCGGTAGAGATCAAGTTTTTTGTTTATCGTCTAATAAGCCGGATATTGTTGCGCCTTAAAAGACTTATTGAAACGTTTCCCATTGGTGTTAGGCCGATTTAAACAGCTTCAAAATACTCATTTTTTATAAATGTGCTTTTTCTGCTGTCTTTGCCTTGTGTCGTTTTTCTGCAAAAACGTTTATCAATGACCTTTAACAGTCGCTGTCATTAATTTTTCCCCGCTTCAAGTCCTGTATTCAGAATCCAACCTTGGGTTTGATTGACTTGCACGCGTAACCAAGAACCCTGACTTGCATTGGCTGTGACCTCAGTAGGATTTTTTAACGTACTGATGATTTTAGATTGCGTGTTGGGCGCATTGCGTAAATTCACGTTGGCTTTAGTATGCAATTTGATGGGTGTATGGAATTCAAGTAACAGGCTATGGCCATTGGATTCTTTTTTGCGATTCGGATTCGTAATTAATTCGATCAGATGCTTTGCTTGGGCAACATAATTCATTGCGGATGCATATTGATCGCTTAAGTAAAGTGCCGAGGCTGTTTCAGTAAGTTGCTGCGCTTGGGTCAATAAAATTTGATCCGCAGCAGGGATTTTAACTTGTTTCAAATGCGCCAGTGCTACTTCGGTTTCCGCAATCGCAGATGCCGTGCTTGGTTTTGTGGCTAACCGATGTAATTTTACTTGTGCGCGTGTAGCTTCCTTATTCACTTCCTGTAGCACTCGTGCCTGATTCTGCTGCTGAATTTGCTGATTTTTAATCAACGCATCTTTTTCTGCTAAAAGTTTTTTGAGGTGCGCAATTTCCTGACGTAGCTTTTCATCTTGAGAGGTAATGACAGGCGCTTGTTCGATGATCGGAGCGGGGATGGGTTCTTGAGTTGCGCAACTGATGAGATTAAATAGTATGAAGAGTGCTAAGAGCCGTTTTCGTATTCGTCCTTGATCGGCCTTTAAAGTATCGGATAATTCTGTTTGTAACAAAATTCTTATCATAGTGTTCCTTTATTCCTGAAAAAAACTGCATTGTGAATTTTGAAACATGTAAAAATTTGTATTGAACTTGACGACAGTCAGCGCAAATTTTTTATTAATATGAACCGAACAAACTGAAAAATACAATGAATGGTTATTTAATCTTGGATCTTAGGAAGTTAAAGCGGGTTTAGGCGTAA
>FRDC01002545.1_pt1 | contig 97599 bp, 86 predicted proteins | sample 1106171 | NCBI WGS metagenome assembly FRDC01 (sample SAMEA3930566, study PRJEB13176) | freshwater metagenome | biome: Drinking water system; feature: drinking water; material: water | place: Singapore | collected 2014-12-20
GCCGACTCAGAGATGGGTCGGCTTACCCGATCATTTCATTATCTAAAGCCATTAGTAGTCGCTGCCACTGATTTTAATCCAATTCACTTGGGAATATTTTGAGAATAAACTCAATTGCCGCTTCTGATAAGCGAGGCATCTGATAAGTATTTCTTCTTTGGCATCTGCCAGACTAATTTCACCACCTATATATTTAATCGTTGGTACAGCAAAGTGACATTCTTTAATTAAAAAACTTTCGTGATACTTAGAAAGACCAGCATTCAACTCCTCAACTAAACCTTCGTCAAAAGCTTGGTCGATTCGCGCCCGATAGTCACTCTCAATCCTATAGCCTTCGGGAAATCTTAAACCGATAATCTGATCAAAGAATCTCTGCTTAGCATTCATTTCTAAAAGGTAAGGAACATAAACTGTCGAGCCGCCCTCTGCGATGGCCACCCAGCCCCTTCCAATGATATCCTGAGCTGCATTTAAAACACTTCCGGCAAAACGAGCAGCTGGCGGCGACTCCTCAAAGGGTTCAAGCAATTCGTATAAGTGCCTAATGACATCCTTTTCTTTCAATGTATCCTGCAATCCCGTTGTAATGGGAAACCCTTTATATAAATATGTGCGGTCTAAGTTAACAATCTCACCACTGCACTTTCGCGCGAGATCATAAGCCATTTTTGTTTTACCCACACCATTGGGACCAATGATCATGACTCTTTTCATGGTCTAGTCTCACGTTTTCGTTGAGCCAAGATATTGTCCAGCGTGACCGTTGGATATTTGATATTTCTTAGAGGACAATGAAGGCCACACATCGAACAAATCTTGGGATCACCCTCTAGAGGACCAAACAGATTTATTCCTAACGTGCATTGATTGGACTGATTGCGAAAGCAATCTTCGTGCTTTAAAGTACTTTCATCTTTTTCCAAAAGATTCACATTGTGTTTCAAAACTAAAACCGTATCTACCCCGCTTTTCAAAGACTCAAGTGTTGGAAGGCGAATATGTTCATCACGAGTGAGTAAAAGATGTGTATGAATCGGTTTAAGGGTATTTAATGTGGTTGCCCCAATAATCGATGAAAGATCATCAAAAGCATTGGTCGCATCAGTTAAAAGCGGACCCATCACACATATCTGGTGATCCCGCACGATATCGACAAAAGTTCCAAGCAGCGATGAGTCTAAATGGCCTCCACACTCAAGAATGTATTCGTCACGTGCGACGCACTGTCTTTCTAAGTATGAAATGATAAATCTAAGTTCTTCCTGCCAAAGGCAGCTACTTTTAGATTCAGCCACTCGCCCAGGGCGAAGAGAGGTTCCAACAAAAAGTTCACAGCCCTTCTCCCTCAAAAAAGTCATGATTTCTTGAAAGACGGCAAAGTGAGGATTCTCAATGTCGGTTTTAGCTAGCCCTGCTAAAAAATTACCGGCCCGGGAGTTAATGATGAACTCCTGTTCTATAGCAGCTTTGATTAAATGTTTGGGCGTTAGGTGAAGCGTGAACGCCCTGACCCCTGACTCATACTGTGCTTTCATGACTTCTAAAATATCGGTTTTTGTTAATACACAATCATAAAGGGGGACCGTACAGAACTTAGTAGCACGGCGATCAAGTGACTTAATAAACTCTAAAAGCTCTCTTTTTTTTTCCGGAATAAGAGAGATCTCGGAAATATAGTCGACCTGTCTGGCTAAAGCGTATTTAATCTTCTCTTTTTCAATCTCAACCAAGTCGGTTCTGTTAGAGCACCCCACGTTAACCTTGACTTTCATGTTACCCCCGTTGACTTCGGAAGCGTTTTAAACGAAATGTATGGTTTAAAAAAGTGAATTAAATTAACTTTGAAAGTATAGAAAATGAACTTATATAATTTAAAGATTTTCGTCGATACTGCTCGACTGGGAAGCATGACAAAAGCTTCTGAACTCAATCACTTAAGTCGGCCGGCTGTCAGCCAAGCCATCAAAAAGTTAGAAGAAGAAATTGGCGTTGACCTACTTGTGCATCAGCGTCGAGCCATCGAGTTAACACAACCTGGTCGCCTCCTGCTTAAAAAATCAGAAAAACTTTTATCTGAAGCAGAAAGAATCTCGCTACTTGTAAGGCAGGGAAAAGGTCCATTAGTTCGGGATTTCAAGATTGGAACATCTCGTAGCCTCGCCACATTCAATTTGCCACCCGTTTTAGCATTACTGAGTAAAGAGTACCCTGATGTGTCTTTTCGAGTACAAATGGCGAACTCAGCATCGCTAGTTAAAAAACTGTCTCACCGTGAATTAGATTTTTTATTATTGATTGGCGACGAAACATTAGAAGGAGCTAAACACACAGTCTTAGGGCGTGGGCATTTTGTTCTAGTGAAGCCAACCTCAATTCCCGAGAAAAGTATTTGCTACGCTATTACTGAAAAGCGTCCTGAAACAGAGCGACTCAGAAACTTATATCAGAGACTTCATGAGAAGCCCTTACCGGTTTTAGCTGAAATCCACAGTTGGGATGCCATTTGGTATTCAGTTACTCAAGGAATTTGCGGCGGATTAGTTCCAGATTTTTTACTGCATTCAGCTTGTACCAAAGGTAAATTTAAATACGAAGTGGTGATCCCTAAAGTTTTTCCTTACGAAATTAAAGCCATGCACTTATCATCAAAAAGTGGCGATCCTTTAGTTAAAAGTTTTATCGATGGACTTACATAACTAAAAAACTAAAACATCACGTGGCCGGGAATTCCTGGGGGTTTATGAGGTTAGTTTTTGGCATTCGATTTGCTACAGTAGTTTAAAAAACTAATAAAAGGGAATTTTAAGAAATGGTGCCAATATGATAAGTACTTTATTCATTTTTTTGTCATTAATTGTAATCTTTCCTGCCTGGTTATTGGCAGCACCGACCGCAATTGTTGGCGCCAGGTTGATTGATGGAAACGGAAAAAAACCAAGGTCTGGTATAACAATTCTTATTGAAAACGATCGCATTGTATCGGTCGGAAACAAAGTTAAAGTACCTAAAAATACGAAAATTATAGATGCGAGAAATAAATTTGTGGTGCCCGGGCTCGTTGATGCTCACGTGCATGTGATGGGAGATGGATCTTATATTGACAATATGGTTTCAGATAACCCTAAAGTAAGAGAGGCAATGGAGCGAATAATTCGCCAGGCGCCTTATCAATTAAGCCGTTATTTATGTGCTGGGGTCACTCGAGCTCTTGATATTGGTGCCCCAAACGTAATGTTTAAATTACGTGATGACTCGCGGAACAATCCACGCTCTCCGACGATTTATACCTCGGGCCTTATGGTTTCAACGCTACCTTCGATTTACAATATTACCATGCCTCACGATATGCCTATCGCTTATCTTTCGCGAACTTCGGAACAGGCATTGAATGCCATTGAGTCATTAATTCCTTACAGACCCGATTTCATAAAATTTCAACTTATCGCCTGGGACGATGGCCTTGACCCTAATATGCCACCAGATGAACTTTTAAAAGTTCAAAAAGGTTTGATAGAAAAATATTCTCCAGCTATTTCCACGGGAATTACAGCGACTCATCGGCGTGGAATGAAAGCGTTGGTCCACGCAATGGAATTAGCAACCCACAAAGCGGTAGCCAAGCTTGGAGCAGATGCAATCATGCATGGGGTTTTTGATTTACCAGTCGATCAGGAACTCATAAATATCTTAAAACAAAAATCTGTCACGTATGTTCCAACGATAAGTGTCGCTGACCGCATGGAGCAGGTTATGAACTATCCTCCGCATCTAGATTTTTTACCAATTGAAAAGGAGTGTGCTTCGGTTGGTACACTCAATAGCTTTAAAGATGTCCCTAAAGGCTCGAAAAACCCGGTGCCATTTGATTTAAAAATCGCGCGCCAAAATTTGAAGGCACTCAGTGATGCCGGAGTAAAAATTGCTATGGGGACTGATTCCGGAAATTTTGGTGTATTAGCGGGCGCTTCAGTACATAAGGAAATGTTAGAAATGGTTAATGCGGGAATGTCTCCGATGCAGGTGATTGTTTCCGCCACAAAAAACGCTGCGGATCTAGTGACCGACAAACCCGACTTTGGAACAATCGAAGCTGGTAAAAAAGCTGATATTCTTGTGTTGGATGCTGATCCAGTAAAGGATATTGGGAATCTAGCGAAAATTAAGCTGGTGATAAAAAATGGAAATGTTTTTGAGCGTTCTGAGTTTGTCAATGAGAGACCATCAGGTTACGAGTCTCAATAAAAAGCAAGTTATAATATGAAACGTCGGGAGTTTATTAAATACGGATTGATAGCTGCTAGTGGACTTTTACCTAGACAAAAATTGCTATCTGCTACAGAAAAAGGTCAGAAGAAAATTGTAGTTGTTGGTGCTGGTTTGTCTGGATTGTCGTGTGCGTTTGAACTTAAACGCTTGGGGCACGAAGTCATCTTACTTGAGGCGCAAAATCGGGTTGGTGGCCGGGTTAGGTCAATTCGCGAACCATTCGTTAATGGACAAGTTGCTGACGCCGGTGCGACTTGGGTGCTAGGTACTCATCACCTGACAAATTTCTACATTAATTTATTAGGGGTGAAATTAAGACCTTACGGTGATGACAACACAAAAGTGGAAGCCTTTGTAAAAAACAACCGCTTCGTGGTCACTGGTGAAACTACGGACCCTTGGCCACTTGATTTATCTGTAGAAGAAAAAGAATTGGGCTTTAATGGCCTATACATGAAAACTTTCCCTCCCTCCTTAGAAAAAATCGGTGATCCGCTGGATTTAGATTGGCCAACTCCGGATTTAGATCGGCTTGATCGCCTAAGTTACCTAGATTTTTTGCAAGAATCACTTTCACCCGCTGCCATTCGCATAATCACTTTGTCTCAAGATGGATGGTGGGGAGATTTTAGAAATTTGTCTGCGTTAGCAATGTTAAGGGATGCTAAAATTGGAATGGTGGCAACGACCGCATCGACTGTTATAGGTGGAACTGATGTGTTCCCACAGGCATTTGCTAGACATCTTACAGGAAACATTTTTTTAAATTCTCCTGTGGTCAAAATAAGTCAGTTTCGGAACAAATATTCGTCTGATAATATCGAGGTCGAATTCTTGCAGGACGGAAAGCCTAAAAAGGTGAAGGCTGATTATGCAGTTTGTACTGTGCCGACGGGAGTCTTAAATAAAATTGAATTCAAACCCAATTTATCACGAGAAAAGCAAGAATTGGTACAGAGTAACCCGTCTCTACCTTGTACACGAATTTATATTCAGACAAAAACAAAAATTTTAGAGAGAGTTCAGAAAGTTTCTACGGTAGCCACTGACTTGCCAATAATGAATATTTGCAACAATACTATCAACCAGGACGGTGAAACGGGCATTATTCATTCTTACTCAGCAGGAGAACATGCCCTCGATTTTGGAAAGATGCATGCCGACGAGCGCCATCGCACAGCCATCCAGTATTTTGAAAAAGTATATCCGGGAATTTCTCAGGAGATTATTTCGGTCCAATCAGTAGTTTGGAAAAACGAACGATGGTTCAATGGAGCATACACCATACCGCGGCCGGGACAGGTAAAAAAGTTTATGCAACACCGGGGGCGAACAGAAGGACGAATTCTTTTTGCTAGTGACGATAGCTCTCCTTGGACAGGTTGGATGCAGGGTGCTTTACATTCTGGCCTACGAGCAGCGGCAGAAATAAATTCAAGCAAATGGTAAAAGTGGCAATGCCTGGGCGCCGATGCTCTCTAAAGTTTTTAAATAAAGCTGCCGGGCTTGCCGACTCCGTACCGATGGTTTCTTCCGCCATACTCGGCGACCCGTACATCGAATTTTCCTAAGATATCTGCCAATAAACTACCAATGGGTTTAATTGCCGAGGGTGATCCAATGGGGCCGACTTTACCGCCGTTGATAACGTAGGTCGACATGTTTTCATAGTTGTGACATTCATTGGTCATGCAAGAGCCGGCATTACAGAAGATTAGTGTCTCATCGTACATTCCCGCAGCTTTTAATTTTGCAATGAAGTTGGCGACTTGTTGTTGAAGGAACCTACTTCTATGAAGGTACTGATCGACGGGAGGGTCTTGGATGTAGTGTGAAACATTGTGTGTCGACCCCTGTAAGTTTATGGTTAATACACGAGTGACGTTACTCTGTAATGCCGCTACACCGAGATCAAACATGGCATTCATTTTTCGATTAATTGAGTTCTCATCGACATACTCTTTAGGCAAGCGCGGGAGAGTTGGAAATTGACTGCAAATTGATGGGACACCCGATGCGCTGTTGAGCGAACCTGAGAGATTATTCATAGCCTCTTTAGTTTTTGCCTCTATGTTTTCAAACTTATCTTTGTCGATAAAATATTTGCTGTTGAAAATCTGACTATTTCTTTTCACAGCCTCTAAGGCGGCAAGCTTTCTTTCTACTGTTGCCTTTAGGGTTTGGCTATTTGTCGGGGCCGTACATTGAATTCGATTTTTGAGTTCGGCGGAGAGCTCATTGACTACAGAGTACGTTGGTGCCAAGGCCCCTCCGGTTCCGTACGAAGATTGAGCCCAAGTAGAGGCTTGAAGTGCTAAAGTGGGGTCGACGTAACTTGAAATCTGAATTGTTGGCAGTTGGCAGTTGTAAATAGACTTTAATTTCTCTCCAATGAGGACATCAATGGATTTTCCGCCTCCGGTTGAATAGTTGGCTAAATTTCCAATCGGGTACGCGGTACCTTCTTTGTATTCGTATCCTGACAATGAACCGCTCAGCGCGCTAATCTGCGGTGCTGCATGAGAGTTCATGGGGATTTTAAATTCGCAATTGAGTCCCAGTGGAATGCACATTTCATTGCGATAAGGGGCAAGGGGCGCTAACACAGAGTCGAAATTCCAGTGGCCAAGGCCATTGTTATAGGTTGCGCCTCCGGTGTACTTAATGACAAAGTTTACAAATCGCGTTTTATTAGGAGCTGACTGCCCAAAAGATTGCGGAATAAGTACTCCACTCAAACCATTCAGTATACAGAAATTGCGAAATGCGATTAATACTTCTCGACGATTCATTCATTGCTCCTTAAAGTAGACATAGTAAAATAGTTAGAGGTAATTAAACTTTTAATATAACTTCGAACTCCTAGATTAGCGCTTTTCTCAAGTATTTCGTTAACACACGCATTGTCCCGGTCTAAGTATATCGGCGCTACTTTACTTGCAGTTGACTTCAAAAAACAGGAATGTACTTTCTCATCATGAGACAAAGTCTTTAGAAAACTACTAAAGTCATTTGCAAAAATTGTTTTGGCATCATTCATATCGAGGTTAATACTTATTTTTTGTCCTGAAGGGTACGTTTGACGAAATCGACCGAATGAATCTAAAAACTCCATTCCCATTCCCATGCGATCAATTTCTTTATGACAACCCAGGCAATTATTATTACTTCTACGAATGGTACTGATTTCTATTTGGGACATTTTAGGAGCATTGGGGCCAAGAACGGCTCCTACGGCTGCTGGGTTGAGTTCATTGACAGGCACTGGCTGGCACAAAAAGTTTCTAACGATTTGCTTTCCTCGCTCGGTGACGAGAGTCTTGTCGGAATTGTTACTTGTAATATTGGCAAAGTAAGCGCTTGCGAAAAAACTAGACTCTAACCTACCAGGAACTGACTCAGTGCTTTCAAGCGAAGCGGGATAACGACTGCTGTCGACCCCAATATAAGTGGCGATATTTTTATTCATATAGATGGTATCAGAATAAAATACCTCAGATATATTTTTGTCTTTAGCTAAAATTTCAGAAAGTTTTAGATACTGCTGTTGCGCTAAATCTTTGAGTGGTACTGACACTCCCTCTTTGTTCTGTAATATTATTGTTGAGTTTAAGTCTCCGTCAATATGAAGCCAACCAGATAAGGTGTTTCTCACAAATCGTGAGGCATAAGGCTCCTGGGTTAATAGTCGATCTACGTGTGCGTTAACCGTTTCAACGTTATTGAGTTTGCCAGCTTCAGCATCAGCCCATAGTAAGTCGTCTGGAACTGAATTATAGAGAAAAAATGAAATTCGACTGGCCAAATCAAATTGGGAATAGGTTAATTGGGTAGTAGATTTCTTTGGCAAGTAACCTTTAACAAAAAACTGGGGAGAGCTAAGTGCCACGAGGTAGGCACTATTTAATTTTTCTTTGAGAGATTTGGTGGATTTGAATATGTCTGAAAAGATGGATTCTTCCTCTTTAAGCAGTGGGCGTCTCCAGAGTCGTTTTAGCTTTTTATCAAGGAAATTCGGCAGGCAACGGTCGGGTGTATTTAAGCATTCAAGATTAATTCGACTGCTTTTCGCATATTCGTCAAAAACTGTCTGTGCGATGTCTATCAATTGCAGCAAGTAGACTTCGCTATTGATCTTTCCGTTATTATTTTCTGGAAAGATAGTCAGGTCCGATAACTTATCGACTGTTAGCGCAGATATTTCATTTACCCTATTAGATATGTTTGAGTTGGCGGTGATTTCTTCTCGAAATAAATCAGACAAAATATATCCTATTTCACGCTTGGTTAGAATAGGTGTGCGATAGGCTGGCAAATCGTCAGGCCCACAAGTTTTTGAGAACGAAGAAAAAGAGCCGGAGCCAAGATCTTTTGACGTCTTGTAAGACGAGCAAGACTGAAATAGTACTATAAGACTTGTTGCTGCGACTAAGAACAAAAACTTTGATGCCATATGAAGTCCCCCTCAAATTCAGATTACTGTATTCCAACAAAATGGAGCACTAGATTTTTTGCTTTGAATGGCTAATTGCTGTAGCGAAATGATACGTGTTTTGCTCTGATGCGGATGAGGCGCCAGGTCACTCTAAAACTGAAGATGCTTTGTGCCTGGCCGCCAGTTTACTTAAATTCAAAGTAACCTATATCTGGGAGTCCGTCGGTGACAGTGGGAACTCCTACTTTCGTACCTCGATTTCTTGCAGAACTGGTCGAAGTGATACGATAGTCACTTGCTGTCTTATTAACGAAACCCAGATTTGCTACATTTAAAATATTATTTGAAAATGTAACTCCCACTCGATTTCCTACTCTGTCAGAATTACTGCTAATGTTGTAACTGACCACTACTGAAGTTGGTTTTAGAACAGTAGAGTAAGGTGAAAAGCCCACTAGACCACCTTGAGCATTACTAGAGATATTATTTTTAATTACGCCACCGTTGATAACACTTGCTAGTAAAATCTGTCCTGGCATGCTGGTCCTAGGATTACGACCATCGATGGTATTGTGATAAATATTTATATTGTTAATGACTCCGCCATAAAGCTGGATAGGCCAACCACGAGTGGTGTCATAGAACACATTTCGGCGAACAACTAGGTTTGTAGCTCCGCTAATGTAAATCCCGTGATCATGTTGATACTTGTCGGTGACACAGCCGCTTTCACCATTGAGCCGTCTACCAATGCTATAGATACGATTTTGTTCAATGATGACATTTGAAACGTCTTTAGTGAATATCCCTGACATACCATACGATGTGTTAGAGCAAACAGCTCGGCCTACGTGGTGAATTGAGTTGAAGCGTGCCATACTCCCAGTACCACCCGGATAAAATGAAATTCCTGAGTAACTCGTGGTGCTACCAAGATCCTTTGTTCCACCGGTAATATTAAAGCCCTCGATCCTGTAATATGGCCTACCAACCACGATTGCTGTATTACTGCCTTTTCCACCACTATTAATAATACTGGGCACTAAGATGGTCGCGGCTAATGGTATCTCACTTTTGATGGTAATGGGAGCTGCTGACGTCCCCGCCGGAGAGGAGGAACTAATATAAATAGTTACGCCATTCCCATCGACATCCGTATATGTTCCCGCACGAACGGCGCAAGTATCTCCTGCTTTTATAGGCGGCAAGGCGCATTTTTGAGGATTTTTCCAAGGTGAACTTGACGACCCAGAATTGCTGTCGCTTCCGTTAGTTGCGACATAATAAGTAGCCGTAAGTGCAGTTGGCGGTAAAAACAGGGTGCACATAATAATAAAATACAAAAATAGTTTCATATTTCCCCCTTTTTATATTTTTTAAATGTATATGTGGGGGAGGAGGAGTTGCACTAGAAATTCTGATTTGAAACTCTCGGCACATTTAAGCTGTCTTTTTTATTCGATATTTAGTGTTGCGGCCGACGCCAATTTTTTCGACGAGATTTTTTTCGAACGCGCGTCTGAGGTGGCGGTTTGCAGAGCTGACCGAAAAATTAAGGTAACTGGCGACGTCCTGAGAGGTAAAATACTTGTTAACAACCTTTTTCTCTAAATCGATTAAAAAACTATCTTGTGGATCTCTTAAACCTTGATCCTCATTTAATTTTAATTTTATTTTTATTCCGGTTTCAGATGTTAAATTGTAGGATCCAAAATTGACGCCAATATCCATCGCTATCTGATTTTCTTTTAACCAGATTCTGGTTCGGCTGATGGTGTCCCATACCTTTTGAGTCGACGTTTCCAGTAGGTAACACTCATTTGGGTATAACAATCCAAACAAGGACTCAGATTTGAAGGATTTGTAAAAGTCCGATGTCAAGGCTTGCAAGAGGCGATGAGAGTTGAAGCCCCTCTTTAGTGAAGCTCCAGATTTTTGGTCGGACCCATTTTCAAGGTCAAAAATATCAGCTGCTTTTGAGTTTTCTGGAATTTGCCACATGTAGTGTTCACCCAGTTCTATGTTACTGCCCCACTTTTTCTTAGCACGCACGCGATAGGATGAGTGAGGCGTACCATAGTAGACTCGTCGAAATAAATCAGCATCTCGTAAAAAGCAGGAAATAAGTAAATCACATTCCCGACAAACTTCTGACAGTTGTTTAGTTTTGGCTTTCTCGCGAACCTTCATCAGAGGACCACTGTCGTGATTCTTATAAAGTGCAATTGTGGCAAAATTTCGGTCTATGTAAATACTATACCGGTGATGAAATTGGCCAATTTCAGCTTCGATTTTTGAGAGGGCGTCTTTGGCGCGGTCGAAATCCTTAAGGACAAGATGGGCTTCTGACAGGATTTGTAGTGCATTTCCCACCAGAAGTTTAAAATTATTGGACCTTGCCTGGTCGATAACTTCATTTAATAATGAGACTGCCTTTTGCGGACTGTCGTTTACGTAGTAGGCTTGCGCCAAATTAGTTTTTCCTATGAGGCGATCATAAATAGATAGGCCCTCGCTTTTAAGATAAGATTCTAAAAGGGTTTGGGCAGTTTCGTAGTCCCAACTACCAAAGTAGGTAAATGCTAAATATAACTTTTGATCTAAGGAGTCTTGGGCGATTGGTGACGACAGTAGGTTTCTTGCCTCATGTAAAATTCCTAACCGAAAAAGACAAAGACCGTACTCCACAATCTCGTCTTTAGTAGCGTCAGATTTATTCGGAAATATTTTGGGCCGTACGATAGCATTAAGCAATGACACTGCAAGGCGGGTATATCCGACTCTGCGGGCGATATTGGCTAGAGGCAAAACTTGATTTCGTTTTATTTTCTTTAGATCCAGTCCATCTAAAGTCGTCTGAACCGTCGCAATATCGCCATTGGTAAGAAGCTGTTTTAGATTATCAATGACTTTAGTTAGGTCAGACATTTAATTTTATCGGGTTTAAATCACACAAATTTAGCGACATTCTCATTTTGGTACAGTTTCAAAGCAAAAAATCTAAGTACACTTTTGTACACGCGTGGTAAACTGTGTAGGTATGTTCCGACTAAAGGGCTTGGGGGGGAATGAGTGAACTTGCGTTATTTATGTTTTCCATTAGCAGTTCTTTTAGTCCTTTTTTTGACCTCTCAAAACTGTATTTTTAGTGAAAATAAAGTTAGTTTTAATTCCGTTCTTAAAATTGAACATTTTGAAGGTAATGGGGATGGAGTTGATGGAAAACCTGATCCTGGGGACTATGTTAGGACAAATCCTAATTTAGATTGTGAGCAAAATCAGAGCCACCGTCAGGCACGGGTCAAAGTTGGAGTGAAGACAGGTACGTTATTAAACGATAACTGTCGCCAGTCAAACTTTGAATTCCCACTAGGTCAGAGCAACGTTGGATTTGAATTTTATAATCCGTCTTATTTTACGTTTTCGGGAGCAGTTTTTAAAAAAGTTGAATCTGGTTCTCCCGAGCTACTCAATCATGCCCTCTGCCGCTTTAAAGATGACTCTAAGGGAATTGACGCCATTGTCACATCTAATTTTTCTAACAAAGTTCTAGTTGCAACGGTACTTATGGGTAATTACGTGAGCTTAGGTGTGGCTAGGATTGTGCACCCAAATGTCAGTCAAACTAATAGTCCCTCAGTAACAACATTTAGCTCCTCGGAGGGGTTTGATCTCAGGATTTACGGACAGCCGCAGGATTACAAAAATCTCTCCGGAACGTTAACTACCCCGATAGATGGGACGACTAAGTCATATCCGGTAGTCTGCCAGAAAATGAGTGAAAATCCAGTTCTTCGAATCAATACCGCAAACTTGGTAGCGTACTGGAAATTCGACGTTCCTTTGCTTCGCGACGGAATTGTTTTAGAGGATTCTAAGGGTGCCTTTAACGGTTGGCTTCGTCATGTAGATTCAGGGGCAATTGCGAATGAAAGAACGGTAATATCTAAACGTAACGACCAAGGGGGATTCGGACGAGGTTGGAATATCATGCATATGGACAGCGGATTACAGGGCCGCATATCAGATGGGACGAATTTGGATCCCACTGGAGTTGTACCTCTACCGTTGCCATCACCAGGCTTTCATCATTTCGTTGTGGTTTATGATCGTACTGCGGGAATTATTCGCCAGTTTATGGACGGCGTTCAGATGAATCCAGACAGAGATATAAGTGCTTTTGGCAGCATTACCTATAATGGAAACTTCACCATCGGCTCTTCGGATTTACCAATCAGAAATTATTGGGGTGATCTCGATGAAGTTTCCATATGGACTCGGCCCCTGACCCAACAGGATGTTCAGGCGATTTACTTATTGCGAAATCTTTACTGAATTGTACGAAGCAATTAATCAAAATAACAAATAATAGAATCAGGTATTTTTTTGGCGACCTAACTAATTTAAGCCATAAATTGTCATTTGCAGTTCAGGAACGGGTCAATGGGTGACCTTATTTTGCTACCAGTACTGGCGGTAGGAGCGGAAGAACCGCCACCTCTCCAAATATAGAGTCAAATTCAAAGTGAAATTCTCCGAGGGCAAATAGGGCAGCGTCGCCGATTATAGTTCCCTTTAAACGCCCTAGGTAGCGACTATGAATAATTGGTGCGTTTAGTAGTATGCTTGTGAAATCTACGCTTTTTCTCACGCCGCCATAGTCATCTTGCGAATCCTTCAAACTCCCGATGATCTCCGCCTCATTCATCGCTTGATTGGCTCTTTCCATATATGGACGGGTGCCATCAATTTGTAATCCTCTATGGTCGTCTATTAAACGTCTTTTTAGGCGAGTTTTGCTAATACCCATAATGATCGCATTAGCGCTGGTAATCTGAATATTCTGTTTATCACTGGGGCCCACATAAGTAATCGAGTCCTCGATAAATACAGAGCCACTGACATAGAGTCGGCAGCCCCGCTGGGCATTGACCCGTAAACCGCGCAAGTAAAGAGTTCCCTTTACAACAATATCAGCATTAGAACACTCTAAAATACTATTTTCATCGTTAATAACAAAACTTTGCGAACCATTCATTTTGCTAATAAACTGTACTGGACTCGTATCTCCAAGACGTTGAAATCCAGAACCCTGGCCGGCAAAAAGACTAGGCGCCAAACTTTGGATCTCCGCTTCTGAAGGGGCTCTAATCATCACCTGAGACAATCCCTTTACAGGTGGGCCCGATAAAGGTTGTACCCGCAAAGACATCGAAGAGTGACTGACTTCTGGCTGTTTAAAATAATTCCAATTTACATCGTATTTCGTGACAAAGAATTCCGGCAAACTGAGTAACGGCTGACCTGCATAATTTGGTCCTAACACAGCTTGAGCTTTTGCTGTGATGGGTTTGTCAGGAACATAGACGGTTCCCACGATAGATTTTGCAGTTTGCCATGAGTTGGCAAGATTGTTGTACCAGTTCTGATCCCTATCGAAGAGGTTAATATTTTCGCCGCCCAAATAATATGGCCTGCCGTAACCAAAATCGGTGATAATATTAGATCGCACGTCAGCGTGGCACATGAGGCAAGACATTCCTCGAACCGCCAATGCCGGTTGCAAAGTTTTAAGAGTTTCATGAACTTCACCACAGCCCTCACCATCGGACTCGATACATAACCCACCGTTATTACCTTTTTCCATGGCGGAAAATTGTATCTGCGAACAATTTTGGAAAAAGCCAAAAGAGATGACAGCAACAAGAATAGAGTAGAGAATTGCCATAGTAATTCGTCCTCCAATACCACTAAGAATAGGATAAACAATTTTAAGGTACAAAGATACTCGGATTTTTGGCTCGTAAAGCATTCCATTTTGAGACACGGGTGGTATTTATTTAGCATTAAACTTTCAAAAAATAAGATTTGAGATGTCCAAATCAATATAGGGTGTTTATGAGACATATTTTAGCAAATTTTGTCATATTGATGACGATTTTTATTTCGAATTCCTCTTCATTTGCCGAAGAAGTTGGGGAACAAGTCCGTTTTTGTTTTCCTAAGACAACAAATGATAGTTATATGGGGCGAATGTTTCTTCAATCTATGGATATAGGTTGTCGACTGGCTACTGTTGAGCAGAGATGGATAATATCTGCTAACTTTAACCAAACCGCCCACGATACAATTGCTGGAAAACTTTCACCGAGTCACCAGAATACAAATTTAAACTCCCAGGAAATTAATTTTTCTATATCCAAAGGTGTGCTCTTGAACGGAAGTGGCCTTGAAATGGAGTTCGGCGCAAAATATAACCGTTTTTTTAATGGGAGAAACCTTGTTGGAATGGGAGCGGATGCCGTCCATAGCGCAATCGGTGCGAACGGATATATTCCAAACAGGAACGGCCCCACAGGTGAATACGTTAATGGAAAAAACGTAGCGGGGTTCACTCAGAATATGCAGGGCTTTGTTAAAGTAAAATTATTAAACCAAGACTCAAAAGGCGCATTTTTTGGAAATCCTGATGTCGCGGTTTCTCTAGTGACTCAAGTGCCTTTGAGCTTTGAAAATGATCTCAATAAACCACAAGTTGGTGCGACCATTGCACTTCAGAAAACCATACCCGTGGCTCTTCAGCAGAAGATATTGTCTTCGGTAAGTTTAATGATGGCAGCCTCGGTGTCGTGTAAGATGGGTAAATCAGAATCACTGGGCCCCGAAGTCAGAGAGCGGTTGTGTGGTGACAGCTACTTTATCGGCGGCGCTGCTGATCTTGGTGAACCGGGCGGTCTATATACGGTCATTGGAATGACTCACGACCGTAACCGAATTTATGATATGCAGGATCCTAATGGCAGCCATCAGGCCTACAGCGGAAACTATATTTTATCTGTCCGTTACGGAACAGAAATCTATGACGTTGGAATCACATTCAGAGAGGGAAGAGATATTCCCCTACCGATCGATCGGCGCCAAGATTTTTCAGCTGGTATAGAACTTACCGTCTTTAGGCCACGAGAGTTTATTGAACAGATTAGTCGTGGGATCGAGAACGCGATCCAAGTAATTGGAAACGGTCTTCGACTTCCATTTGGAAACTAAAACATAATTATCATTGATATTTTTGATTCAGGTTTTAAAAACTTTACGCATAAGAAATTCGTCGATTCCTTTTTTTGCGTAATTCGTGAGTCTGCCCACCTTTTTGTAGCCGCGCTTTTTATAGAATTTCTGAGCACGCCTATTAAAGTCAGTAACACAAAGGTAAAGAACTTTTTTTTTCTTCTTCAGGATTTCATTTTCTAGAGCCGTCATCAGTTTATTGCCAATTCCAATACTGCGTTGGCTAGGATCGATTGCAATAAGCTTTAAGTAGTATCCGTTAAGAAAAGTTGTTTCATAGATAGCAAAACCAACGATGTCATTTTTAAGCTTTGCAATCAAGATTTCATTTTTTCTATTATTATTTATAATTTTACGGCAGGATTTTTTATCAAACCCATAAGTCCGAAATGGCTCTGAACCGAGCATAATACGTTCAATGTCCCTTACGCGTAAATGTCGCGTATGGGAACGCAAAATTTTAAGTTTCATAGCGCCTTTACTGCACAGCCTTTTTCTTTTGACGATAAGCCATCAACGGAATCACATTGGCAAGTTGTATGGGCTCAGCTTCAATCAGTTGAGCGCGTTTTACCTCAACGGCAACTTCGTTGTAAAAGTGGGCGTGCTTCTCTGATGGTAAGAATATATGGGCCATTAAAGAGAGTAAAGAATCTTCCTCGTAAAATTTCAGACCTTTTGCTAAAAAAGCATTAACTTCGATAGAGGTAGGGTAGGTAAAGTAATTTCCTTCAGAAACTGATTGCGGACTGCCGCGAAGACCTTTACCCTCAACTTTTTCATCAAGGATATTGTTGAGGATCATTGCGACCGCCAGACCATAATTATTCATAAGGTTTGTAAAAATACTTTCTGTGTAATCGATTTCAAATTTATCAAAAGCTACAATGGCTCCAGTATGCGTGTTGTCTTCAAGGTGATGAAGGGTAAAGCCGCCGTATTTTTCGCCACCAAGCATGGCGCGGAAGAGTGGATGAACTCCGCGATAATGCGGAAGCAAACCAAAATGAAGATTTAGGCAAAAGCCGCCATCTGGCTTTTTTAGATCAAAATAGTTAAATAGGGGTTTTTTAAATTTTTGTTCAAAGCCAATATTGAGCGCGCAGTTGATTCCAAGATCGGCCATTTTTTTTACAAAATTCTGGGCGTTGATATTTGAAACTTGGTGGGTATCAAATCCAAACTTATCTTTAATTTGACGGGGAGTTGGGGCCCAGAAATGATAGCTCTCGGGGATCTCGTCAGAAAGTCTTAAGGTTTGACGTTGCATAAGCTCTGACGTGAAGAAAAGGTAATTGCGAAACTCAGCATTTTCAGGGACAAAATTTTCGTGCTCGGACGAGAGAAAAATCTCAACTTTGTGACCTGCACTCGAGAAGAAAGGAATTAAATCTGTAGCAATAAGATAGCTCATCAAATCTCGGCCAATAAAGAGTCCTAAAGTCATCTTTTTCATAACTCACCTCAGGTTTTGAAAGAGCAAAGGACTTGCCTTAAAATGGGACTATAAATACCTGAAATTACAAGATTAAAAGTGACATTTTACGGCCATTTACAAATGTTGCCTTACAGGTGTCGAAAGTCTTTCCAAGATCACGGGGACCATAACGTATCAGGTAAAAGATTTTTTAGAATTTTCTAGCCTCAAGCTATTTCCTTTTTCATAATAATCAAATGAACAAGGATAGCTTGCGCTTTTTAGTCGTCGATGATGACATAGACATTGCTGAAATTTTAAAAACTCATTTGGAGTGGCGCGGCTTTAACAATGTCGATATCACAAAAAGCAGCAAAGACGCGCTTATACTGGTCAGCAAAAACAAATATCACATTGTTTTGTCTGACGTTAAGATGCCCGAAATGTCAGGTGCTGAGCTTTTGAAAAAAATTAAAGCTGTGAGTCCAGATTCCATTGTCGTTATGATCACCGGTCTATCGAATCTTGCGGATGTTGTTCATTGCCAAACTTATGGAGCTCTTGATTTTGCCTTCAAGCCTTTTGGAAATTTTAGCGAAATCGATGAGGTCGTAGATCGAGCGATTGAAGTTCTTAAGCGTTGGGCCAGCATTATAAGTAAGGTGAAGGGTACGGATATCTTTTGATGAAACATGTTTTATGTCTTTTTTTGATTTTAGTATTAAGTTCGGTGGAAGGTAAAATGATAGTGCATGGTCATCGCGGTTCAAGGGCTGTAAAACCTGAAAATACTCTAGCAGCAATGGCGGAAGCTCTTCGGATCGGTGTCGATGTTTTGGAAATGGACTTGGTGGTTACCAGAGACCGCATTCCGGTGCTTTCGCACGAAAAAATAGTCAACAAAGATATTTGCCAGTACGAAGATGGAAGGCCTGTCACCGAAAACATTCCATTTATTTCTTTGACATTAAAGGAAGTAAAAAAATTTGATTGCGGAACAAAACCGAATTTGAAGTTTCCAAAACAAATTCCTGTTCCCGGTGAAAAAATTCCGACTCTGGAGGAGGTTTTTCAGCTGGTACAAAAATCAAAAGAAACCTCGGCAAAAACAGTTGAGTTTAATATTGAGACTAAGATTGAAGAGGATCATCCTGAACTGAGCCCGCCTCCAGAGGAGTTCGCGAGGTTAGTTCTGGACATAATTAGTAAGTACGATATGAAGGAACGCGTGATTCTGCAGTCTTTTGACTTTCGTACTTTAAGAGCAGCTCGTGCGAAAATGCCCGAGTTGAGAATTTCAACTTTAGTTGAAGGATTTTTTTCTAATATAGTTAAGATTGCACGCCAAGAAAAGCCGCAGTTCATGAGTCCTGATTTTGGATTGCTATCGGCAAAAAAGGTTTCTGAACTTCACAATATGGGAGTGAAAGTTGTGCCATGGACTCTTAATAAAGAATCTGAGTGGCGTAATGCAATTTCCTGGAAAGTTGACGGAATTATTACCGATGATCCGGAAGCATTGTTGCATTATCTAAAGAGCCAAAAGTAGCAAATGATTTTAACGCTCTGTAGACGGAAAAAAGTGTCGGGCACTTTTTTACATCATCTTATATTTTGGGCCAGAGCCACCTTCGCGTGGCTGCCATCTTGGCCCTAACACATCTGTAGCTTTGCAATCAATGCAGTTTGGTGCATTTATAACAAGTTTGCCATCTCTAACTTCATAGACCCCAGCAGGGCATAGTGCACTATAAAATTCAGCGACTTCTTTGGGAATATCAGAACCTACAGAAAGATGTGAAGGGATGTCGTCACGGGTATTGTTCCCCGAAAGATAAACAGCGTCGACCTTACTAATCGCGCCTTCAGGCTTAGGAGTCACTGCAGTAGAAACTTTTCTCGGTTCAGCGCTATCGGACGGCAGCGCCCCATGGTAACCGGGAAAGTGTCCCCCGAATACCGTAAGCATAGCGGCCTTTGCTCCGCCCACATAAAAACCGTTTTTAAAAACGTTCCGCATATGGCGAGTGTATTTCAAGTCTTTGGCGATAATACTGGAGTGAATTTTTTGATCGTAATTTTTGAGGGTGTTTTGCGAAAAGTCTTTTTTCATCAACGCTTCAAACGCTGTGCGGGCAGCAAAAATTCCCGACATCATTGCGTAATGTATGCCTTTAAGCGCTGGTACGTTGACCATTCCAACGGTGTCACCACAAAACATAATGCCATCACCGTGTAATCTTTTTGGGAGTGCGTACCATCCGCCTTCGGGAATTGTCTTGGCCCCCCACTCCTGAATTTCGCCGTTCTTGAAATGTGGTGAAAACAATGGGTGCGTTTTTGTTTGCTGCAGTAGGTTGTGTACATCGAGATTATGTTGGTGATAGTCAAGGCCCACAACAAGGCCTATCGCAAACAAATTGTCACCCATGGGATACATAAAACTTCCACCGAATGCATTTCTCGGAAGTGGCCATCCGAGGGTATGCACAATTTCAAGAGGGGGATTTGGAGATTTCCAAAGTTCTTTAACTCCCAACGCAAAAATCTGCGGGGCCTCCGAATGGATTTGTTTCCAATCAATATAGGAGCTGGTGAGTTGTCCTCGTGTACCTTCACAAAGGACAGTAATTTTTGCAGTGACATCAGTGGAGGGCATGAATGAGCTGCCAGGTTGGTTGTCGCGACCAAGCCCCATCGGGGTAGTACGCACACCGGCAACAACGCCATCGCGAATTATTAAGCTATCAGCGGGAAAATTATTTAAAATATTTACTCCCGCATTTTGCGCTTTTTCGCCGAGCCAACGTACGCATTCGCTGATACTGGCGATATAGTTGCCTTTATTTTTCATTGTGGGTGGAGTTGGTAATTTTATCTGGCTTTTTTCGGTGATGAGATAAACGGCTTCGTGATCAACAGCCTTCTTAAAGGGGAACTCATTCATCGGAGTCTCAGGAAACAACTCCTTAAACGCAACGGGATTAACAACCGCGCCCGAAAGATTGTGATTCCCCAAAGCTTCGGCCTTTTCAAGCACACCAATTTCAACTTGGCCTGGGCCCTGTCCCTCTTCGTTGGCTTTTTTCACAAGTCGAGCAAGTTCGATGGCTCCCGCCAATCCTGCCGGTCCGGCACCGACAAATAAAACATCGACAGGAACTTCTTCTTGGCTACTTTCTGGATTTTCTAAAATAATTTTTTTTAAATTGAGTGGGAGTTGGTATTGTGCTGGTGAAAAATTTTTCATCCAAAAATGTTAGCCTTGAAGCGCTAGCGTGTCAATTACTGGGCCGAAGATGAGGTTGACGGAGCTAAGCTGCGAATAACTACTTCGGAGCAAGGTTCAAACGGAGGTGGAGATCTAGGTGTGCCATCTCTTTTAAAAGTACCATCACAAAATTGAGAAAAAAAACGGCGACGTTCTGTAAATGCGCAATTCGAATTATAGTTATCATTCTGAATTGCCTCGCACAGCTCTTTATAAGTTGTGAAGCGATGGACGCCAGTACTGCATTTATTGCCGAGATCATCGACACCCGTTTCACAGTATTGAGGAATACTCATTGGTGAATAGTTGCTGTCTTTATCGCCAGGGCCACAAGAAGCAAGACCCAGAAAAATAATTACGAATATTGGCAATTTCATTTCTTAGTCTCCGTAACTTTTTCTAGCGGCACGTTTGCATATTCTGGCTTCAATTTGCGGAAATTTCCCTTCCAATCAATTACATACCAAAAATCACTGTGTTGGTGAACTGTCGCCATTACCGCAGACCAAGGCGCTTCTTTTTCTCCAGGCTTCCACTGAAAAACTTTTTCACCCGTGCGATAGTCAAGTGCAAAAATGCCATCTTTTTCAGTTGGGAAAAGAATATTTCCGTTCCCATCATAACTTGGGGTGGCATAAGAGTATTTTGCTTTTGGTAAATCTGCGCACCACTGGCGAGTGGCGTTAAAGGGATCTACAGAGCAAACTCCGCCGTTAAGATCTGCGGTAATTACAGCTAGTCCCAAGCGCTGGGGAATTCCGATAACGGGAGCGTCAAGATTAATTGCTGCCAGGGGTTTTCCCGTTTCTTTGTCAAAACAAGCAAACTGCCCAAACCTGTTGGGGACAAAAATTTCTCCCATCCCCCAGCACACGCGGTCAAGAAAGATAAGTGGAGCTCGCCACGAGGAGGCCGCCGAATCGGTTTCCCAAATCACTTTGCCGGTCATAAAATCAAGAGCGTAAACGCGATGATCGCGAACATCATGATCGCGTTCAATGCCGCGTGAGAAAAAAACTTTTTGGCCTTCGACTCGGACTTCTGAGTCGACATGTCCTAATTTTTGATGCCATACCTTTTGCATAGTCATAGGGTCAATGGCGTGAATACCGCTCTTTCCACCCATAACGAACAGTAAACTTCGACCGTTTACTGTGGCGATGACAGGAACACCTTCTGTATGACCTTCGGTTTGATAGGCATTACGCAACCTTCCGGTGGTTAAATCGAAGGCGTAAATGCGGCCATGATGAGTAGCATGGTGCCCTTCGCCGACAAATAGTATGTCATTCCAAACTACGACTCGTGGCGTAGCGTGAGTACCCATAAAAAATTTTCTTAAGACCGCTCCCTTGGAATCGTCAATTTCTGAGACGAAACCATCGTCTGTTCCGACAAATAGAGAATTCCCTGAAAAAGCAACGCCTCCAAATGAGCCCCTGTCAAGTTTAAGTTCCCAAATCGTGTTTAGAGACTGAATTTTTTTGATGTTTCCAGGGACATTTTCGATCGTATTAAAACTCTCAACAACATCTGTATATTTTCGTCCCTCACTGGGTTTAGCGATCATATTATTTTTAATTTCGATATACCAAAGGGGCCGCGCGCGCGTGCTTAGGTATTCGTAGGCACGAATACCACCAAAAATTACAAGGTTCATGATAACGAGGGAAACGATGACCCTTGGTTTTAAAAAAACTTCGAGAAGTCTCTTTGGACCCTCCCACTTTAATTCAAGTCCGAAAAGGCCAGCGATAAAAGAAGCTATTGCACTCAAAATCACACCAATGATTGTAAGAGGTACGATAGCGGTAGGTATGACGGCAAGAAAATTGAAACTACGCCAAAATAATCCGACCATTTGTTCCATCCACCCATACGTGATCGCCATTTTTTAAACGTAAATGGCATTTTTGAATTTGACTCACTGCTGGAATTCCCATTTCACGAGCGACAATTGCGCAGTGAGAAAGTACACCACCTTTTTCAACAATAACACCTTTGGCGTGCTGAAACAGCGGAGTCCATCCTGGGTCGGTGGCCTCAGCGACCAAAATCACGTCGCTTGGCCACTGATTTGTTTTTTCTTGTTCTGGATCCGTCACAACTCGTACCTCGCCAAATGCCATGCCCGGAGATAGTCCTTCGCCTTCGAGAGCTGATTTATTAGAAACTTCTTTTCCCGCTAAGATGTTTTCGAGTTCGTTGAGTGATACAACAACAGGAAAAGAGAGTTTGCGAAAAGACTTAAAGCGCTGTTTGCGATCTTCAATTTTATCTTTGTGAGCGAGGTAGTCTTTGTTCTTTAGAACTTCAGTTAAACGCAGCCAAAAAATATCATCATTTAGTTTTCCGCGCTTTCCAAGTTCGACTGCCATCCAACGTAGATGGGCGTACGGCCGCATTATTTCCATCTTCCATTGTTCTCTGAGTTCTAACATTTTCTTTAGAAAACGCCATTCTTGTAAAATAATGGGTTGTTGGAAGCGTCCCAGTTTTTTTATTTCCTCTTCCACATCGCGTTCAAAAGGAGAAAACTGACTTGATTTTCCAAATGCCCGCTCTCCCAGTTCAACAAACCTAGGATTTGAAAGATCAAGCTCGCCCGGACCTCGGTGTCCGTAGCGGTCCATAAAGAATGCCTGTTTTTCTTTGAATGCTGCAGCCTCTCGATATTCGGCATTCATTTTTGCAGTCATCGTAGAGAGCCCCATGCCGAGCCATTTTTGCAGCGTCTGTTCACCGCCTTTTTTTCCATAGATTCGAGTCAGTATGAGCTGCAGTGACTGCATTGTTGCCTCTGCCATCACAATCAAAACAAACGGCCATTTCAGGTATTCTTCAGAGAATTTTTTGGCTTCTTTGCCAAGATATTCTAGTATTTTTTCTTGATCCCAATCCTTATAGAACTCAGGATTTGCAGGCCGTGAAAAATCAGTTCTGTATTTTGTGAGAGCCGAAGCACAGCGATTAATATGTTTTCTTCGTTCAGTCTGTAAACTCCATCCGACTTTAGCCATACGGTATATAGTGTAAGGCGTACGAAGGACGCTTTGTAACGTAATCTTTCGCCAGTTAAATTTTAGATGGGGTCGGGGATACGGGTTAATTGAATAGGGAATAGGGCCAAAGAAAAGCGGCTCAAGCAAACTTAAATTTACATAGGCGCGGCCAAAAACTCGCTCTAAGAGAGTGTCCTTAGGTGAGAAGGAGTCGTTAGTAAACCCAAAATAACCAAGTTCCTTCAGGGCCGACGAGAAGGCTCCATTGGGTGCGAAGGCATCTTTCCAGATAGAAAACGTAAGGTAACTAGGAAATCCCGTCCACTCAGAAAAAGTTTGCCCATCCCAATAAACGTTTTGAGGGTGTTTCTTTTTTAGTCTTTCAAGTTCTTTATTAATTTCTTTTTGTTGATTCGAAAAACTCTGTAACGCCGTAACCGGGCGGGCTTGCAAACACCAAAGTTTGTCATTTTGATCAAATGCCCACTCCATGTCGGTTTCAAAACCAAGGATTTCGCGCGCCTGCAACCCCATTTGTACAACTTGATTTAAGTGATCTTTATTCCAGCCCACTAGCTGTTTTTCTACTGGAGTATCGATAGTAAAGCGCGCCGGAGTTTTTCTTCCCGAGACTAAATCTTCCCCGAGACCTTCGATAGTTTCAGTTACCCAAGATTCATTTTTTCCTCTTGGGTCAGTAGAAAAAAACACTCCAGCAAATTTTGCGTTTACCATAACTTGCAAGACTACATTCATTTCTGGAACCGTACTTTTGCGCGAAAAAAATTCGCGGTAGGCGCGGCTAGCTTGACGATGAATCGAAGCAAAACAGGCATTAATGGCTTTTGATAAAGCATCTTCTGAGTCGACGTTTAAAAAAGTAGTCTGTTGGCCAGCAAAACTTAGTTCGGCGGAGTCTTCACCGAGCGCCGAGCTACGCACGGCGAGTTTTGGTTGTCCCATCTTTTTCCACCAACTGTGAATCTCAAGCATTTCTTTTTCATTAGGGATTTTTGAAATAACAATGGCCGCGGGGACGGCAAAGTCATTGCGACTTAAAATTGCCAGATTGTATGCCTTGCCACCGACCGATTTTAGTCCCTGGGTGGCAATATCAGTGTAAGTAAAGTATGGGTAAACTTTTGGCGAAGGAGTGGATTTACTTCTCTCTAAGTTCTCAGTGCTCATTTGGGATCCTAATCTACCAGATTTCTGGCATTTTCTCTATACAAGAATGCCTTAATTTTAGCGACAAATTTTGTTAACCTGTATAAAAGATTGCATTTTATTCGTTTCGAGGGGACATTAAAGGTACCATGGAAAATCTCGTATTAGTCCGTCACGGTCAGAGTCAATGGAATCAAGAAAACCGTTTCACGGGATGGGTGGATGTTGACCTATCACCTGTGGGCATTGCTGAGGCAAAAGAAGCGGGAAACGTTTTAAAAAATGGCGGTTACCGTTTTGATCTGGCATTCACTTCGGTGTTGAAAAGAGCTATTCGTACGCTCTGGCACGTAGCAGACGAAATGGACCAAATGTATTTGCCGGTGACTCCAAGCTGGCGCCTCAACGAACGTCATTATGGAAATTTACAGGGTTTAAACAAAACAGAAATGGTAAATAAGTTTGGTGAAGACCAGGTGAAAATCTGGCGGCGAAGTTTTGACGTTCCGCCGCCCCCGCTTGAAGAAAGTGATAGCCGTCACCCCCGATTTGATCCTCGCTATCGGAATGTTGATCCTAAAGATTTACCAAGTACGGAGTCACTAAAGGAAACTGAAAAGCGATTTTTGCCCTTTTGGCATGAAGTCATCGCTCCACAGTTAAAAAACGGCAAACAAGTTTTAGTTGTGGCGCATGGAAATAGTTTACGAGCATTGGTGAAATTTTTGGACCAAATCTCTAACGAAAAAATTACTGAACTCAATATTCCGACAGGAATTCCATTAGCCTATGAGCTAGATAGAAATCTGAAACCCAAAAGTTCGCGTTACTTGGGCGATCCAGAAGTGGTAAAAGCGCGCATTGAAGGCGTTGCTAACCAGTTAAAGAAGGGGTAGCTGTATTCATCGTGGAAAATTTAAAATACCAATCCGGCTTTAACAATCAGTTTTCTACCGAAGCGAAAGTGGGAGCGCTCCCGCTTGGCCAAAGCATGCCACAAAAAAGTCCCTTTGGTTTATACCCCGAACAGATTAGCGGAACTTCGTTTACAAGTGCACGTCATGAAAATTTGCGCTCATGGGTTTATCGTATTCGTCCCTCGGTTGTAAGTCAGGGAGAGTTTAGAGAGGTTTCGTTTCCATTGATAAAAAGTACTCCATTTGATCATGTGCCTACACCTCCACATCAGTTGCGGTGGATGCCACTACCAATTCCGAAAGAGAAAAAGGATTTTTTGGATGGGATGATTACAATGGCGGGGAATTCTGTTGTCGCCGTTCATGTTTATGCTTGTACTGAAACCATGGAAAGATTCTTTTATAATGCTGATGGCGATATGATGATAGTTCCTCAAACTGGAGGCCTGACCGTTCATACAGAGATGGGAATAATAGCTGTAGAACCGCAGGAAATTTGCGTGATACCTCGAGGAATTAAATTTCAAATAGAAGTCCAGGGTTTTAGCCGCGGCTATGTTGGCGAAAATTACGGTTCGCCATTTCAGCTTCCAGGGCTTGGCCCTATTGGCGCCAATGGGCTCGCCAATCAACGCGATTTTTTGGCTCCTGTTGCGCATTTTGAAGAAAAAAAGGGGCCGTTTCCAACTCTATGTAAGTTTCAAGGACGAATGTGGGAGACCGAAAGTCTATATTCACCACTAGATGTGGTGGCTTGGCACGGAAACCTCACTCCCTACAAGTATGACTTACGAAAATTTCAGACGATAAATACGGTCAGTTATGACCACCCCGATCCTTCAATCTTCACGGTGCTGACCTCAGCATCAAGCAAACCTGGCACCGCCAATATCGATTTTGTGATTTTTCCACCGCGTTGGATGGTTGCTGAAAATAGTTTTCGTCCTCCTTATTATCATAGAAATGTGATGAGTGAATATATGGGACTAATCCATGGCGAGTATGATGCCAAGGCCGGGGGGTTTGTGCCGGGAGGCTCAAGCATTCATAATTGCATGGCGCCGCATGGGCCTGATGCCGAGACTTTTGAAAAGGCTGTCAAAGCAACATTAAAGCCCCAGTATATCTCTGACACTATGGCCTTTATGTTTGAGTCGTGTTTGGTTTTTCATCCCACGGAATTTGCTTTGAAGGCGAAATTCCGTGACAAGAAATATTTGGATTGTTGGCAGGGGCTAAGATCTCATTTCAAAAATTAGCGTTATTTTTTATTTTCCAATGATATTTAATAATCGCATATTTTCTAGCGCCCAACGTGTTACCGTATTGGGTAAGGCTTCTATTCTTACTTTTTCGATACCAATCGTCAAAGCCTTTTCAAGGGACTTATTAAACCCCGCGCGAATAGTGGCGCGTTCTGAGTAACCCCAGTCAACAGCTTCACTTCGGCCCTCTCTTAAAAGACCAGCAGCAATTCCACGCACCTCAAATGGAAATTTATATTTCGGCAGCGTTACGGTTATCGTTTTTGTGCTGGGCGTGTTGGGATCAGCTTTGGCATTTGGATCGGCCTTCGCTTCGTTAGGAACTTGAATGTCAGCAATAATAACTTCGTCACTCGGGGTTTCCAAGTAGTATTGCGCACGCGCTACTAACAGATCTACTAAATTTTTTCCGACAGGATGGTCCATAAATTTTGATGGTTCTTTGGCATCTGCCTGCGCTAAAACAACAAGTTCTGCTTTTACGACCTCTTTTTTTATAGCTTCGACCCAATTGCGTACATTTTCTTTCATGGTTGTAATTTCAAGGTCCGTCAATTCATAGGGTTTGCCCGCGACGATTTCACCCTTTTTATTTTTTTCTAAAACGTCCACGAAACGAGTGTAAACCGCGTCCAATTTTTCAGGCGTTATCAGTGGTACCACATTATGAATACCCCCAAGACGAGATATTTCATTTTGTGCGTAGTCGAGTTCTTCTTTGCGGACTTTCTCAGAGTTGCTTTCGTTAACAAGAGGATGTTGCCTGTGAATTTTTAGTAACCCACCCTTGGTGGTAAATTGATTTACCAGAGCGGCCCGTGAAGCCATCAACTGTTTTGCTAAAACTGCGGGTGAAGGTAGAGCTACGCGATTTGCGGGTACAGATTCCTCTCCAAAAACCGGACGAACCGAACGTAGGTAGTTTAAGAAAGTACTAAAAGGAAGTTCGCGTAAGGTCATTTCAGAAGTGGAGTTCACCCATTCATAAAATGAACTACCATAGTCAAAAGTCACGCAATCTGCAAATTGTTGGCTAATACTATGAGAGTCCGTACAGAACGCGGGAATTTCACTGTCCGCAAACCTTTTACCATAGTAAAGTGTTTGAATTGCTTTTTCGTCATAAGGATGGGCCTTTTTGTGTTTTAAAAGTTGATCGCCAGAGACTATAGAGTCTTCAAAATTGGAGTATTCCATAACCGAACTTGATACGATAGTTCCTTCAGGAGCGCTACCAGTCTCATAATAAGCTTTCATCATATTTGGTCGCTGATCGACAGCTACATTAGAGGCCAGTGAGCCCGCGAAGTTATGACGTAGACCCAAAGTATGTCCAATTTCATGGGCCACCACCTCACGGACATAATCTTGTGCGGCTTTGAGAATTTGCTTTTCGTTAGCGCCTTCAGTTACAAGTTTTGCGACACTCGCATCGATTTGTTCTGATAAGTCAAGGTTGCAGAGATGATTGGGTCCAAAACCATTGAGTGTTATTTGTTTAAGATTATGTTGCCCCATGCGCGCGCGCAATTTTCCCAAAAATGAGAATGCACTCGTCATATAAACTTGGGCATGCAGAATTTCTCCACTGCGCGGATCCATTTGGCCATCGGCATAAGCAAACCCTGCTAGGTCCCAAGGAACCCACTGAACCATATTGTATTCGGGGTGAGGTGCTGTGACCCCAATGGGTGCATCAATAGCAGACACAATGTCTTCGCCGAAAGCTTTGTTCCAATATAAAATACCTTCGCGAACGGCCTGTCGAAACTCAGTAGGTGTGTTGGACGAAATCGCGTAAGTAATTTTTTTGCGATGATCAAATTTCGAGGCGCGAACAATCGGCATGCCATTTTCATTTATAATAGGGGCGACATCAAAAAAACCGGTACGCTCTAAGCTTAATTGCTGCGTTGGCTTAAAATCTTTATTTGGTAAATAAGGGGAAAGATAATATTTGGCCTCAACAGGTATGACACCATCTTTACCTGGTGATTCAATCTGAGCAATTTGTCGAATCGTGAGCTTACCATTCTTAACTTCAGCTGACTCTAAATAGCTCAGTTTAACGTTAACGGAACTAAAAGTGTTTTTCGGATCATATCCTGAGCCCGCAATGTCTTGCGCATACCAGTCACGGGCGTGAAAAATAGACGACATTCCTTTATTAAAATCAATCGCCACTTGCGTTTCGGTCTCCTCTAAAACAGGGAATTCTGCAAGAATCATATTTTGTGGTAAATCTGTGGTGACGGTATGGCCTTGATTTGCCTCTAACATGTAGACGTTTTTTTCGCGCTGCCTAAAGGCAACAACGTGGCTGCGGATTCCATTGCCCATGCTGGCATTTGGTTGGGCAATCATACTGCCTTGTAACAGAAACTCCTTTTCGAGGGCTGCTTTCTTAATGTAAATTTTTGACCTGTCGGACCCAGATTTAGTTTCAGTTGAAAATGAATCATTGGGATCAGGTTTTGCGCGAACTTCATCTCTAGGTTGGATGCCGTCACTTTTGGGAGCGCAGGCAACAAGAAACGATAATGTCAATGGAACAAGAAATTGCTTAAACATACTTTCCCCTCGCTAAAGAACGGGATTTTACGGGACGAGGTATCTAATTTCAACGCTAAGTAGGGATGGAGTAAAAATTACGAAGAAACGAATTTTTTTTTAGAGCATTCATAAGCTGATCTTTTTGCCGGGCCTACAAAAAATTTTCTTCCAAAAATAATCGCAGCCCAATCTCGACGTAATTGAAATTATCGTTGATTCTTCCTATGTAACCATCAGACTTTAAAAGGATCGATGAGTGGGGTGTTGGATTGGATAAGATGATTTGTGCGAGATTTTCGTATTGTCGATAGGGCTTAGGATCAGCTGAAAACATAATTGTCTTTTGCGAACCCCTTAATGACTTAATGAAGTGAAAGATTGATTCAGGGTTAATCCAACGATCGTCGCTGGTGAGTACGGTAAAAACTGGAATTTTGATTCGCGCCGCCAAATGAGTCATGAAATCTTTTGTCGTCGTCTTCAAAAAATCATATCCAAGACGCAAATAAGTATCGCGCAGGAGTAAATCGAGCTGGCAAAGGGCATTGGCGCTACGCAATGCGTATTTGACCGGATTTTCTGGAATATCTGACTTGTAGGTTATTTTTTTTGCAGCCTCTAAGCAAGTGAGAAGAGCCAGTCTCGGTCCCAAATTTGCGGGCCCTGAAAAATCAAGTGCCGGAGCAAATAAGAACAGGTTTTTTATAGTATTTGATTCTAGTGCTGCGACAGTTGCCAGAAGGCCCCCCGTGGAAAAGCCTCCAACTGACAAATTTTCTCCAACCATTGCTGTAATTTCGAGTCCCCAACGCATATGACTGAGCCAGTGTTGGTAACTGACTTCTTCTATGTCCCGCAACGTTCGGCCGTGTCCTGGCAAAAGAATAGTCACAACATTAATGCCTTGTTCGAATAAGACTTGAGCAACATCTTTTAAAAAATAAGCGGAGTCATTTAGCCCATGAATTAAAAGTACTGAGTGTCGGGTTCGATATCCGTGAAGGAGCGCAAACGGCGCGGAAGGTAAGCGATATCCTTTTGTCTTACGATGAATTTCATTGCGTATGTTTTCCTGATAAACGCTGAGGAGTTGGCTCGCTGTTTGATAACATAAATTATTAGACTTGAGACAACTTTTTTGGATTTCATGTAGAGATGCAACCGTTTCGTTGGTTAAGGAAAGTAGTAACACTACGAAGGCGATAGATTTAAATATGTTCATCATAACCTCGCAACTCTCTTTGAGAATTAGTGCGCGGTTTTAGAAATGGCAAATTGAAGCCAATAACAGATAAATTTTGGAAAATTTACACTGCCAGAAGTGTTTTTATGCGCCTTCAGGGGTATGACGAACAATTTTTCCTTCGGCCATATATATTACATCTTCACAAATATTTGTAGCGTAGTCGCCAATGCGCTCCAGGTGGCGGGAGATGGATAGGTAATGAATTAAGGCTTCTACTTGGTTAGGATGGCTTTTGATTGTGCTATAAACTTTGTCGTAAACTTGACGATTCATTTCATCGATCTCGTCATCAGACTCCCAAACCTTGTGGGCAAGCCGTAAATCCATATTGATAAAGGCATCCAAGGACTTTTTTAACATAGTCACCGCTTTTTGTGACATGTTGACAAAATCAAATGGGATTTCAATTGGCGGTTGTTTTTTTAAAAAAATTGTCCGCTCAGATATGTTGACGGCCAAATCACCAATACGTTCTAGGTCATTATTGATTTTTAATACCGCAATGACAAAACGTAAGTCTTTGGCGACAGGCTGATGAAGAGCTAAGATCGCCAAACATTGTTCTTCAACTTCGACTTCATGTTGATCGATAACATGGTCAGCGGCTAAGACCTCTTTAGCCAATTCGGTGTCGCTGTTACGAACTGACAATACGGCCTTATTTAGGGCGCGTTCAACTTCAGAGCTTAGTGAGAGTAAATTAGTTTTTAGCTTTTCAAGTTCTATGCGTAAGTGGTTTGCCATGGGGCTTCGGGTCCTTAGCCGAATCGGCCGGTAATATAATCTTCGGTTTTCTTTTCCGAAGGGTTAGTAAATATTTTTCGGGTATCTCCAAACTCAACGAGCTCACCTTCGAAAAAGAAAGCTGTTTCATCTGATACACGTGCTGCCTGTTGCATATTGTGTGTCACGATCACAATAGTGTAGCGCTCTTTGAGCTGATGAATCAATTGCTCAATTTTATTTGTGGCATTGGGATCAAGGGCAGAACAGGGTTCGTCCATTAAAATAACTTCTGGATTCATCGCGATAGTACGTGCAATGCATAGGCGCTGCTGCTGGCCGCCAGAAAGTGCAAAAGCGGAATCATTCAATCTGTCTTTAACTTCATCCCAAAGGGCTGCACGCTGGAGTGAAGATTCAACGAGGTCATCAATATTTCCCTCAAAGCCGTTAATTATAGGTCCCCATGCGACGTTTTTATAGATGGACTTAGGAAAGGGGTTTGGCTTTTGAAAGACCATGCCCACACGCCGACGAATTTCAGCAGCATCGATTTTTGAGTCATAAATGTTGTTACCATGAAAAATAATTTCCCCTTGGATTCTAACGCCCTCGACAAAGTCATTCATGCGATTGAGGCAGCGCAGAACGGTGCTCTTTCCGCAGCCCGAAGGCCCTATCACTGCCGTGACATGTTTTTCAGGAACTTGAAAAGAAACTTTTTTAACCGCCTCCTTAGGCCCATAGAAAACGCTTAAGGATTTAATCGCAAACACGGAGTCTTTCGAACTTGTCATAATTTGTACCTTTGGCGGCGCTCTCTAATAATAATGGCGATGAGGTTAAGTGCAAATAATATTGCCAACAAAACTAAAATACCTCCCGCCGCAAGTCCATGAAATTCTTCCTGGGGACGCGATGACCAGTTATAAATTTGTATAGGAAGAGCTGTAAAAGAATCACTAGGGGATTGCGGAAAAAAAGAAACAAATGAAAGTGCGCCAATCACAATCAGTGGGGCTGTTTCTCCAATGGCGCGTGAAAGAGAAAGTATGACTCCCGTGGTAATTCCGGGAATTGCTGCGGGAAGAACCTGCATAAAAGTAACTTGCCATTTTCTTGCTCCGAGAGCGTAAGCAGCGAGACGAATGTTTTGTGGAACAGCACGAATAGACTCCTGAGTTGATATTATGATCACCGGCAAAATCAATAGACCTAGAGTCAACCCTCCGGCCCAAAGATTTCTTCCAAATCCAAGAACGCGAACGAATACCGCAAGTCCCAGAAGTCCGTAGACGATCGAAGGAAGGCCCGCTAAATTTCCAATGTTAATTTGTAGCCAAAAATTTATTCGATTTTTCGGCAGATATTCTTCTAAGAAAATCGCTGAAAAAATACCAACGGGAACTGAAAACATAGCGGCAATACCCATGAGCCAGAGACTTCCAGCCATACCGGCACCAATCCCTGCACGACTTGGTAAGCGCGACGGAAAATTTTTTAGAAAATCCAAAGTTATCCACTTTGCACCTTCAGAGACAATTTGCAAGAGTAAAATCCCGAGTACGGTAGTAGCGCTGATTGCAAATAGTATGCATGTAAATCTAAAAAGGTGGTCCTTGTGAGTTCGGTTCATCCGAGCTCCATTTGGGCATTGCGAATAAGACGATAACCGATAACGTTGAGGAAAAATGTGATAACAAAAAGAACAGCGCCGACCGAAAAAACCGTAAGGTACTCAACTCCACCGGCAGGAACATCGCCCATGCTAACTTGAACAATATATGCTGTGAGTGTTTGAATACTTTCAAGAGGGTTGAGTGTCATTTTAGGGGTTGCTCCCGCAGCAAGCGTGACGGCCATGGTTTCCCCAACGGCTCGTGACATTGCGAGAATGCAAATTGCACCGATGCGACTAAGTGTTGCGGGGATTAAGATTTGTGTGATTGTTTCAAAACGGGTGGCACCAAGGGCATAGGCGCCTTCACGTAAGGTGCGCGGTACATCACGGAAAGCATCGTCAGTCATCGAAGAAATCATAGGTAATATCATGATCGCAACAACTATAGTTCCGCTAAGTGCATTAAAGACTTGGATCCCGGGAAGAAAATTTCTAAGTAGGGGAGTTACGAAAGTGAGAGCGAAATAGCCATAAACAACCGTAGGAATTCCAGCCAAAATTTCAACAATAGGCTTAATCCAGCGCCGCAATTGGGGACTAGAAAATTCATTAAAAAAAACGGCCACAGCAATCCCACTGGGAAGCGCTAGGATCATGGCGCCAACAACGACAATAAAGGAACCACAGATCAATGGCCAAATACCAAAGGAGCGTGGGTCAAGAAGTGGCTCCCAACGGGTTCCGGTTATGAATTCGAAAAAGCTTACGTGTTTAAAAAAAGCTAATGTTTCTGTGCCAATAACGACGAAAACTGAAATTGTAGTAATCACACTAATTAAAATATTAAAACGCAAAATCCAGGTGATAATGTTATCGGTTAATAACGCATTTTTATGGATCATGTTAACTCTTTCGGCATATACGTTATTAGGGAAACATTAGAATTTGATTAGAAACCACAGATTTAACTTGTTACGAAAGTGGTTTATTCACCACAAGGTTCGCCGGGAATTGAAATCGCGTCGGCGATATCTATAGAGTTTTGGGGAAGAACATTCGTATCGATAAATTGGCCATGACCCGCCGTCGCAATAGCTTTCATAACGTTTTTAGCGTCATTATTACTGCTTGGCCCAAAATACACTCCACTGACCCGCACAGCTCCGCCACTGTTGGCAACAGACATAACCAGGTCTTCGACGAGAGCTGCGGCTTCCTGCGTGCTGTCTAAGTCTTCAGGCTTACCGTCAGACATAAAGACTACAGAATAAGATTTTGGGCTTCCAACCGCTCCAATGTCTGCCAGAGTATTAGTTTTAACTCCGGCAAAAGCCCGTTTGTAGTAGGTCCCACCGTTCCGATCGAGACTTAGATTTTTATAAACGTCGAGCGCGCTTTGCAAGGATGATGAATTGAAAAAAGGTACTTCTCCATTGACGACAAAGCTGTTTGCATCGGGATTAAAATATTTGAAATTTGTTGTAAACATTCCGTAGCTATAATTTAAATTTGTCTTTGTACCATAAGTTGCAATGAAATCATTCAGCACCTTTACACGGTAGTATTTATTTGGATCAGTACTAAAGGTTGAACCCGAGCTGTCGACCATAAACGACACCCGCAGATTCTTTCCGTACTGAGGAAGAATTGGCGTACACGTATTTGTAGGATTACCGTTTTTAGTGACTTTGTCCTGGACCGCAAATTCGACGTCACTGCAAGCGGCAAAAATAAAAACAGTTAAGAGTGTTAAAATGAAATTTTTGATAACTCCCCCTAACCTCTTAAAATGCAATCCTAGTACCATAGGAGATCAAACTGGGACGTTGCCGATGTTACATCCTCTACGCCTGTCAAAATATGAGACACGTGGATACAGTAAATGTCTCTCGCGTTGGTACACCCTGATAGATGATATTGTATGCGATTTAAATTGAGTTGTTCCGGCATAGGGCTTGAAATATAGAAGTTGAAATAAAGGAGTCGCCCATGAGAACGCGATTTAAAGTTTTAGGTCTGTTATTAGTTCTTGTTTCAGGCATTGCCTGCGATAAGAGTGCAAAACGTATCGAAGTGACACAGCGATTAGCCCGTGGTCAAAGCGTTTATATGAATATTGTTGATGACCAGATGGGTTTACTAAATGTCAATAACTCCGGTTTTTGGGGTGATGTCACTGGAAACGTCAGTTTGAGCCCCGAGCAATTTAATACCCAGTGGCGTGGACTTATGTCAGCAACACTGACACCAGATAAAATGGGTAATGTTTCAAGTTATGCTGGCGGACATTCCGGAGTTCGCCTTCAAGGCGGAATTCGTGCGAGTTTTTCTGGCGGGATGATTTCCAACGTGGATTTGCCGACAGCTCAAATTCGCATTGCAATTTGGGACTCTATTGCTGGAACTGCCGATTCTAATGGTAAAATCATTCCTGAGTACCCTATACATTTGATTGGCGCAACTGGAGTGGCGGCCGGCAATCAGGTGAATTTAACATTCTCAGATGCTTACGGCTCGATCAGTATCGCTGGTACAATCCAAGGTGGACTCTTTCAAGGAAGTATATCGTTTCAAAATCTTGTAAACTTATCTGGAGGGACCTACCCGCAAAGTGGACCACTGGGAAATATTACTATTAACGTTTGCGACTTCTTTGTTTGTAATTAATTAGATCCTCCGCTAAAATCGGTGGACACATGTTTAAGTCTTCCGATTTTGATTTTCATTCGCAGACTTTTGAAGCTATGCTTCAGGGGTTATCGGCAATCGATATTCCACGCCTTAATATTTTAAATATAGAAGAAGCCCATCGCTTTCTGTCTGCTTATGGTTACCAATGGGAAAACGAAAGAGATCGAGATCAATTGTGGTCTATACATCGTCAAGCGGTGATTTTGTTGCGTGAAGTGCTGTTGGAGGACGAGGAAAAGATTCCTGATGTTTTATCGGATCCAAATCAGCTACAGCACCTTGGGTATCTATTGGTATACGCGAGCACCGACCCCAGAGCTAACAATGAATTTCAGCGCTATTCATGTGCGCTTTTGCGCATCATGCATGTTTTGGTTCATCTGAAAAACGATTTGAGTTCAGTGTTTTTAGATCAAATTCAAAGTCAAATTACCAAACCCTTTAAAGATCATATTGTCGAAGTGCCGGGAGTACAGGGAATGACTCTTGGTCGAGGCAATGATCAAATTAAACTTTATAAATTTGAAGTGAAGCCGGTAAAAACATCGACGAGCGCAGTTATTAAGTTGTTGGCGAATCGAACCTATCTCGTTCCCTATGTTATGGATCGTGTGGGCATTCGTTGCGTCAGCAAAGGCGTATATGACGCCTTTCGGGTCGTGCGTTATTTGGTGAGTTCTAACCTCGTGAGTTTTCCTAATAACCTTCCCGATCAAGCACGAAACACAGTCTATCCAACAAACTTATTTCTGGAATTGATGGATGAATTAAAAAAAGCGGGACGAGAATTCGATGGTGTCATTATTGAAGAGGCTTTGAAGAAGAAATTGACTGATTCTTTGGAGCGAGCCCAATATAAAGAAAAATATAATGCGTTCTCTGGAGCAGAATATCGCTCGATTAAATTTATTAATCGTCGGCGAATATCAGTGACAAGTGAGGATGGCCATAAATTTTCATTCTTTTATCCTTACGAAGTGCAAATTATGGATCATGAAACTTATTTGAAGACTCTTTCTGGTCCTATGGCGCATAGTAAGTACAAGGAGCGTCAGATAGAATCTGCTCGTAAGCGGGTATTGGGTATCGCCGATGTATAAAATTAAAAACAAAATCAAAATTATTCTGACGATGATCCGTAGTCCATTTATTCTTTTATTCAGCGTTTTATGGACGGTATTTGTGGCAAGCGTGCAGACGATCCTTTATCCGATTTTACCAAATTATTGGCGGCGCGACATGGTGGGAGTGATCTGGTCTCAGGGACTAATGTTGATTGCGGGTGTTAGAGTCAAGGTTTCTGGTCGTGAAAATATTCCTAGCGATGGCTCTGTTTATCTCTTTAATCATACCTCAAATTACGATATTCCAGTTTGTTACGTTGCGGTTCCAAGATTTCTTCGTTTCGGTGCCAAGGAATCCCTCTTTAAAGTCCCTTTTTTATCTTTAGGAATGAGAAACATGAAAGTCATTCCTATTGATCGCGGTAATCGTGAAAAAGTGTTAGCTAGCTATCGCAAAATATATCCAGAAGTAAAGCACCTCGGTGAAAATGTAATTTTGGCGCCAGAAGGCACTCGGCAAATGATAGAAGAAATTGGTTCATTTAAGTCAGGTCCATTTATTTTTGCAATTGAGTGTGGTTGTCCTTTGGTGCCAGTAGTTATTTCGGGGGTTTCGGAGGTTTTGGGCAAGAAGAGTCTTTGGATTAATTTGGGTAAAATGTTTCGACGTGTGCATGTGAAAATATTGCCACCTGTTTCGACTTCAGGATGGACCCTCGAACGGGTGGATGAACTCAAAGACACAGTCCGAGCCATGATGATCGATGGCCTGCGCGAGGCTCAAGCAGAGCGTGCCGCGGCGATTGATCCGCCACTTTTTGTGCGGTAACTCTTACTTAGAGAGACTTCCAAGTACGCCCCATATCTTCAGAAAATATCGAGGCAGAACGTTCGCCGACATAAACGACAAGTTTAATCCTTTCGCCATTGTCGTCGAAAATTTGGATGTCGCTAATTCTTAGCTTTGCTAACGAGAAATGTCCGCGTGCGCCAAGAGCAGAAAACAGTCGTTCCCAACGAATATAGGGTTTAAAAGTTTTCGCTTGGTCAAAGCTCACGTAAGGGCCAATGAAGATCCTCCCGGACGAGGTGATGAAAATCGGGAAATTTTCATCGGCGAAGTAGTCCAATTTTTCCCATGCAGAGCCGTCGCGGGTGAGATAAATTCCTGAACTCGAAATAATTTTGAAGGCGGGATTAAGTGGGTTTGTCGCGGCATCAAAGATTTTTCCTGTAAAAATATTTTTTGACTTTACGCGGACCTGATCGTGACTTTCATTTACTTCGTGAGCGTTCATGTTCCACCAAAAGAAACCAAAATCCTTAATGTGTGAGCGTGCCCATCGTTCTTGGCGTGACTGAATGGCGGTTACTTTAGTAAGAGTTTTGGTGTAACGCATTTTGGGTTCAAACTCAAAACCGCTAATGGTGGCAAAGGAGATGGGGCGATAGTCAGTGTCAATAATTTCATTAGTATTCACGCGCGCCACGTGATGCCATTGTTTGTCTTGAGTGCGCACGCGCTTAGCGAAGTGAGCTTTGGTAAGCATCTTTGAGAGGTGGACAAAACCCATTCCGCCGCAGGCGCTTACTTTTGCGTAGTGACCGTGAAATGAAATTAGTTTGACTGCTGTGTTAGCTGATAAAGGGCAAATGCGGTTTGAATTTTGTTGTGGTAGCAGAAGAAGTTGAGTGGCATCGAAAATCATTGCGTAGTCCCACATATCGGGACTTGCCTGTGCGTGACGTGTGCGGACCCAAAAAAGATCGCCGCTAACGGGTTGTTTTACTTGTAACCAAAAATTTTTCTTTTGCACAATGGACCAAACTCCGTTGGTTTCGACCGGGATATTGGGGGATGTTACATTACTAAATTTTTTTATTTCAGCGTTTGGACGGAGATAGATGGATGCTGTCAGATCTACGGGGCTCCATAGGCTTTCCTCACGGACCCATTGCAGGCGATCGCCTGAAGCACTAACCTGAACTAATGGAATTTCGACAATTTCTAAAATGCTTTTTAAGAGTTCGCTTTTAGGAGCAAGTGCCGAACTGTGGGTGTTTTCTCTCTTGGAATATATTGGAATCGCCGCTGAGATTGGCCAAGCCATTAGGCTGGATAAAAGAATAGATAGCAGTCTGTTCATTTACCAATTTTGACCTAAATTACTTTTTGGACAAGACCAGGAGAAAACGTTCTAGACCGAAGTGATTTCGTCACGGTAAAATAAGGCCGTGAAGTATCTTTTTCTTCTCTTATTTTTGGAAAATCTTGCGTTCGCTGCGACACCCCAAAGTCTGGGCGAACTTGTGGTCAGTCGGCTCCTTCTGGAGCCGTCATTCTTCGTCAAGGAGCCGAAAACATCGAGTTTTGAGATGACCAAATCTATGCTTGGCGTAGAGTGGAGAAATGACAATCGGTGGTCGGCGCAATTAGCGTTTGGATCTTCGAATTTAATTGGAGTTCCCAAGCGCTACGGATCCTTGCCTGCTGATTTTTCGTTGGTCGAAGGGTTTGGCGAATGGAATAGCGGAGTAGGGTTGTGGCGCATAGGTATGTTGCCGATCGATTTTGGCCTGCAGGGTGGAAGCGAAGAAGAGGTTTTGTGGTTTCCACGGGGTCTTATTTACCAAAAAGGCTATTTAGGAATTAGGGATTTTGGTTTGAGCTTTTCTATTCATGAAGGCCTTTATTTTTCTCATTTGACCATTCATAATGGTGAGGGAGGAACGGATCTCGATAATCGCGCTTGGTTTACCGGAAAATGGGGTGTGAATCCCAAAGATCTAGAATTTGGAATTTCCGCACAAGCGGGACAAACAACTCCGTTGAGCACAAACGTTTCGGGAAATATTTCACAAGACTCTTTGTTTTCTCCCACGGAAAGTCATCGTCTGAGGTTGGCAAGTTTATTTATTAACAACAAACAAGAGGCTTTGAATTACCAAGGAGAGGTTTATTTGGCTGAGGTGTTAACAGATAGTAATACGTCACAGTTTGGAGGATTTTACATCGATTTAAAATATCGTCAAAACTCCTGGTTGCAGTATCTTATTCGGTATGATGAGTTGCGTGCTTATCCTTCAGCAGGTCGTGAGAAATTTATTCAGACGACTTTGGGTCTTGTTTTTAGTAATTGGAATCAAACCTCAAATTTATTTTTATATTTTATTAAAAATTTCGAGGAACACGCAGAAATTAATAACGATCGTTTTCAAATTTCTTGGCGTTGGACGCCGCGGGCGTTTGATTTGTAATCTTTGACCTCCGCCCCATATCAAGGTATAAAATACCAGTCTGCATAGGGAGTGGGCAATGGAAGTGAAAAATGTTGGTGTGCTTGGTGCTGGACAAATGGGCGCGGGAATCGCGCAGGTTTTTGCAGCTAAAGATTTCAAGGTGAAGCTCGTGGATGTGTCGGCCAATATGCTAAAGACCGCACAGGAAGGCATTGGAAATAGTTGTGAGCGCCTTATCAAAAAGAATTTGATGACGGCAGAACAAAAAACGAAACTGTTGGCAAATATTTCCACAAGTGTTTTACTTAAAGATTTTAATGCTTGTGATTTTGTAGTGGAAGCGGTTTCGGAAAATTTAAATTTAAAATTGGAAATTTTTAAAGAGATGGATCAAATCGCGCCGAAGCACGCGATTCTCACTTCAAATACCTCTTCTATTTCAATTACCAGAATTGCGGCGGCGACCAAGCGCCCAGAAAAAATTGCGGGCATGCATTTTATGAACCCAGTGCCGTTGATGAAATTGGTAGAGGGAATTCGTGGACTACAAACTTCAGACGAGACCTTTAATGTCATGGCTAGTCTTGTGACAAAACTTGATAAAACTCTTGTTGTGTCGAAGGATATGCCGGGATTTATAGTCAATAGAATTCTTATGCCGATGATTAATGAAGCCGTTTTTGCTCTTTATGAGGGCTTAGGAAGTGTCAATGATATTGATCAAGCTATGAAACTTGGGACGAATCAACCTATGGGCCCACTAACGCTTGCGGATTTCATTGGTTTAGATACATGTCTAGCGATACTCAAGGTTTTACATGAAGGGTTGGGTGATCCGAAATATCGTCCGTGTCCTCTGTTAACCAAGTATGTCGAGGCGGGTTGGCTTGGTAAGAAGACCGGCAGGGGATTTTACAATTATGAAGTTTAATACATTATCGCTAGAAAAAAATAATTTTGTTGGCGTATTAAAATTTAGTCGTCCGCAGACACTGAACGCACTCAATAAAGAATTAATCACGGAACTCAATTTGTCCTTGGATGAAATAGAAAAAGATAAAGTCATTCGCGTTTTAGTTTTGTCAGGAGCAGGAGACAAGGCGTTTATTGCGGGTGCTGACATTAAAGAAATCAATGGGCTCAGTCGTGAAGAAGCAAAGAAGTTTGCCCTCAACGGACAGAAAACCCTCTCGCGGTTGGAGAGTTTAAGAGTTCCCACGATTGCGGCCGTGAATGGATTTGCGCTGGGCGGAGGGCTGGAGATGGCCCTTGCCTGCGACATGATTTGGGCGAGTGAAAAAGCTAAACTTGGGTTACCCGAGGTTTCTCTGGGAATTATTCCAGGTTATGGGGGTACGCAACGATTGAAGCGCTGGGTGGGTCTCGGAAGGGCGCGTGAAATAACTTACTCGGGGCAGTTTTATTCTGCCAAAGAAGCCTATGAATTTGGGTTAGTGCAAAGAGTTTTGAGTCCCGATACATTAATGAGTGAAGTGATGAAGTTTGCGGAATTAATTGCGGCTCGCGGGCCATTGGCAGTCACTGCTGCCAAGAGGGCGATTAATCAAACTGAGCACGCTTTAGAGCAGGGCCTTTTGGTTGAGGCCGGGGAATTCTCAAGCTTGTTTGGAACTCATGATCAAAAAGAGGGGACAGCGGCATTTGTTGAGAAACGCACTCCCGATTTTAAGGGGAATTAGCAAGAGTGTCGTATAAGGCAAAAAATAATATTCGAATCGTAACTGCAGCAAGCCTGTTTGATGGTCATGATGCTAGTATCAATATCATGCGCCGACTATTACAAGATGGTGGTGCTGAAGTGATTCATCTTGGTCACAACCGTTCTGTCAAAGAGATTGTTGAAGCCGCACTTAGTGAGGGAGCGCAAGGAATTTGTATTAGCTCTTATCAGGGCGGTCACATGGAGTTTTTTAAATACATGCATGACATGCTTCGTGAGGCCAACGCTGCTTATATCAAGATCTTTGGTGGCGGGGGCGGCGTTATAATTCACGAAGAAAAGGCCGAACTTGAGAGTTATGGAATTATAAAAATCTTTCACCCTGATGATGGCCGGCGCATGGGTCTTGAGGGAATGATCGACTTTATTTTGCAGCATTGTGATTTTAATATTTTAGATTTTGCTAAAGGAAACTCCGGAAATCGTCTTCGCGACCTTGGCTTGATGGTGACCGCACTGGAGCAAGGCAAAGGTGGTCAATATACACCGCGAGATTTTTCACACAAGGGAAAAATTCCCCCCGTGCTTGGGGTAACTGGAACCGGTGGCGCTGGAAAATCAAGTTTAGTTGATGAGTTATTACAGAGGTTTTTGAACGCCTGGTCAAATATTCAAATTGGGGTTTTTTGTATAGATCCCAGTAAAAGGAAAACCGGTGGGGGATTGCTTGGCGATAGAATACGCATGAATTCATTAATGCGCCCGGGAATTTTTATGCGTTCGATGGCATCCCGAGGATCAGGAAATGAATTGTCGGGTGCTTTGCCACTTGTCTTAAATGAAGTAAAAAAATTGGCATTTGACCTGGTGATTGTTGAGACCTCTGGAATTGGCCAAAGCAGCGCGGCCATTACCTCCGTTAGTGATCTGAGTCTTTATGTCATGACGTCGGAATTTGGGGCTCCTAGCCAGTTAGAAAAAATTGACATGATTGACTACGCGGACCTGATAGCGATTAACAAAGCTGACCACCGAGGCGCACAAGATGCTCTTCGTGATGTGAGGAAGCAATTTGGTCGTAGTAAAAAGATTTTTGACCAAAACGCGCAGGAAAAATTTCCAATTTTTCTTACCCAAGCTTCCCAGTTTAATGACCGTGGAATAAATAATTTATTTTTCAGACTTTGTGACTTACTGGCTAGCAGAGATAATGCATTTTTCTTAAGTGAAGAATTTAAAAATAAGACACGGCATGTGGATCAGAAGCCAGTTATTTTACCTGAAAGACAAAATTATTTATCAGAAATTGTAGCGACAATTCGTGGTTATAAGAAGAGTGTGAAAGAAAAGAGTGAGATTGCTTCAAAACTTGGGGCTCTTGAGACTGCGCAGGCATTGCTTTCCAAAGATGAAATGATTCAAGTCGAGAAAAAGAAGATCGAGGCCGAACTTTCAAGCGAAGACATTAGAGATTTAAAAGCATGGGAAGATCTGCAGACAAAATATCATAGTGAAAACCTTGAATTCCAGGTACGTGACAAGAAAATTTCCCAGCCACTTACGAAGACAACCCTGAGTGGAAAAAAAGTAAATCGAGTTTCTTTTCCTAAGGTGAAAGACTGGGGCGACCGGTTAAAGTTTTTGCGACTTGAGAATGTTCCGGGAAACTTTCCTTACACGGCTGGCGTGTTTCCACTAAAGAGACCCGAAGAAGATCCGAAGCGCATGTTTGCGGGCGAAGGTACCCCCGATCGAACTAACAAGAGGTTTCATTTTCTGAGTCAGAATGAACTCGCCAAGAGACTCTCGACGGCTTTTGATTCTGTCACGTTGTATGGTCAAGATCCTGATTTGCGTCCTGATATTTACGGAAAAGTCGGTGAGAGCGGTGTTAGTATCTGTACGCTCGAAGACATGGAAAAGCTTTATGCAGGTTTTGATCTGTGCGCTCCTAATACAAGTGTGAGTATGACCATTAATGGGCCTGCTCCGATAATTTTAGCTTTCTTTATGAATACGGCTATTAATCAACAGGTGCGACGTAAGGAGGCGGAGATTGGCAGGCCGCTAAGCGAGGGAGAATTAAAAGAAGTTGAAGCTTTTACTCTATCTCGTGTCCGCGGGACCGTTCAAGCTGATATTTTGAAAGAGGACCAGGGGCAGAACACTTGCATATTTTCAATTAATTTCGCTTTGAAAATGATGGGTGATATTCAGGAGTTTTTTAACAAGAATGATGTTCGAAATTTCTATTCTGTTAGTATTTCTGGTTACCATATTGCCGAAGCTGGAGCTAACCCCATTTCACAGCTGGCATTTACTTTAAGTAACGGTCTAACGCTCGTTGAATACTATTTAAGCCGCGGATTGAAAGTTGATGATTTTGCTCCTAATCTATCTTTCTTTTTTAGCAATGGTATGGACGCGGAGTATACGGTGCTTGGGCGCGTGGCGCGAAGAATTTGGTCAATTGCGATGAAAGAGCGTTATAACGGAAACGAACGCTCGCAAAAATTGAAATATCATATTCAGACAAGTGGTCGATCTCTCCATGCTCAAGAAATTGCGTTTAATGATATTCGTACAACCCTGCAGGCACTGATCGCGATATTTGATAATTGTAATTCTCTCCATACTAACGCCTACGATGAAGCGATTACGACACCAACGGAAGAATCAGTTCGTAGGGCTATGGCCATACAGATGATAATCAATAAAGAGTTCGGTTGGGCTTTTAGTGAGAATACCTTGCAGGGAAGTTATTTTATCGAAGAACTCACTGATATTGTCGAAGAGGCGGTACTCGATGAGTTCCTAAGAATTAGTGAGCGTGGTGGGGTTCTTGGCGCGATGGAGACTCAATATCAGCGCTCAAAAATTCAAGAGGAGTCTCTTTACTACGAAACGCTCAAACATAGTGGCGAATTGCCCATCATTGGGGTAAATACGTACATTGATCCTAAGACTTTAGACCCAAGTTATTTGCCGCAGAAAATTCCAATGGCAAGAGCGTCAAAAGAAGAGAAGGAAACTCAATTAAAAAATCTCGACGTGTTTCAGAAACGTAACGAAAATCAATGTGCCAAGGAAATTGAAAACCTCAAATCTGTAGCATTAGCCGGTGGAAATATTTTTGCCGCTCTTATGAGTGCTGCGAAATATTGTTCCCTTTATCAAATGACTCAGGCATTATACGAAATCGGTGGTCAGTACCGAAGAAACATATAGGGATACCCTTTTAAAAACTAAAATCAAGTCCCACAAAGAATCTTGTAGTTTTATTGTTGAGGAGTTCTAAATCGTATTTGCCATCAGAAACAAATTTATCAAACTGATAATAGCCAATTCGCATTAGAAAACTTTTATTCAGTTGATAGCCAAAATCCGTTGCAACATATAGCGCTGTTTTAGAAGTCTCAAGTGGAGCAGCATTTGGGTTTGAATTGAAACTTTGGGCGTCTTTGACGTCAGCAGGTTGAAACATTTGAAATCCTGTGTCGAGTTCCAAATTCCAGGAGAATTTTTTTGTAAAGTTAACTAGCACGTTAAGATTATGCCCCAAGGTAAACATGGGAAGAGGGTTGCCGGTTCTCCCGGTTGAATACTCGGTTATCCAATAAGAAACATAAGGGCGTAAGCTTATCGTCATAAAACCAAAACGTTTATCGAACTCAAAACGTACATTAGGAATTGCTTTAACGCCATCTTCCCGTGAGTCAGGGGATGTTCCCAGTTCTGTGCCAAAGCGAAGTCCGAATTGATAGGACTTGTCTTCGGGCTCTTTGAAATAATAAAAATACTGTAAGCGTGGATTTAGACCTATTGTTTCGCCACTATTTTCTTTTCCACTTTCGGGAATAATTTGATGAATAACTCTTTGAAACCAGCGAAAGCGGTTCCGAGGAGAGGTTCGATAGTTGAAATCGCCGACATAAAACATGTTTGAGCTCTCAAAGCCGCTAATTTCTGGCGTGTACTCCGCTGTAACTATGTTGCTCCATTTTTTAAAGGTAGATTTCTCGATAATTTTTTTCTTAATTGTGGCCGGTTCTAAATCAGCAGCAGATCCCTGAAAAGAGACCAAAAATGTAAGCAGTGTCAAAAGGTTAGACACAAGTCGGTTTCCCATAATCGATATAGTCCTTCTTCAAGTTCCACTGAATATTATTGCGAAACCGGGGCCAAAACAGAGGCATGTTCAGGTACCAAATAGTGATTTAGTTGATTCATAGTTTTGTTAATTGGTTGTGGGCCAGTTGAGATGGCAAGACCCATAAAGTCGTTGTCAGCTTCAAGAACAGCAAACTGAATTTCAGGAAACTGCAATTTTAATTCGTTCAAAATTGATCTCCAAAGTTTAGGAATTCCCGAATGCTCGACTCCTGGAAAGTTATAGCCTGTAAAAATAGCGACGGAATTGCCGTGTGTTTTGTCGAGAATCCTTATGGAATCTAGAAGAAAGTTTTTCATCGAGTCGTATTGCGTGCCAATTCCGGCGCACGCATTGCCTGAGCCTTTGCAAAAGCAAAGGCCACGGTTCATGAAAATCACGTCAAAAGTATTTTCCTTAAATGGTAAACTATTATTATCTATGAGCACGTTTATTCCGGTATTTTTTTTGTACTGGTATTCTGTGCTTACGATTAGCTGTGTAGGATCGGTCTTTTCAGTAAAGAGTCCATTGCCACCGTTGCTGAGAAATAAAACCTTTTTAAAATTTTTAAAGCTGAAACTATAGTAACTGTCGTAGAGTCTGGGAGAGCCCGCCTTTAATACAACAACGTTATCGGAGAATAACATCCCACATTGAAGGTTCTCGGCCAGCGCTGAAAGTGAACACAGAAACAAAAAAGCGAATATGAATTTCACTAGTCTCCACCGCCTCCGCCACCACCACCACCTCCGGCATCTACGCTCACTGAGGTATCATAGCTCGTATCGTGACTGTATGAGTAGGCATTCGTGTGATCTGACGCCGAAGTGCTATCATTGAAAACTTTTGTGTGGTGATCATCTAAAAAACTAATGGAAGTAGCTCCAGAAGCGTCATCTATGCGCGTAAGTTTTCTATGGTCAACGGAATCTGAAATTCGATCAGTCAGAATTTCTTGCTGATTAGGAGTTAAATTTGAGAAATCAAATTGGGTGGGGTCTTGCTTTACTTCCAGGGGGATTCCATTACTAGAAATTCCTTGGATAGTAAGTGATTTGTCAAATTCATCTTTGACTTCAATAGGACTCTGGAACTGATGATTCGCAAAATTTGAAAATACATGCCCTAATCGAGTTTGCTGATCTTGAGATGAGCTGAGATGAAAGAAAACCCAGTGAGTTGGTGGTATAAATATTAGACTGGCATCGCCATATGCCAAATAGAAAAGATAAGACTCAAGAAAACTTGGTTCAACTTGCTTACGGCTACTCTGCACATAATTTAAAACTTGTTGTGCTTGTTTGCCAATCGCAGGGTTTATGTGTGACCGTAACTGAATGCGTTCTAAAGTTTCAGCGGACGTGTTGAGTTTGAGGCTTTTTACAGATGTTTCAAGAGCTAAATTGTCGACGGAATCGGTAAGTTCAGGGTTCATGAGGCTCCCGATTTTTAGGAGCTGCTTGGCGCGAGTCACGGATCGTTTGCTTGCCGAGCCTGGCATTAGTTTACTGCCATCGATGAGGGCCGCACGCTTGATTTCGCCGCTCGTATAGTCGACATGCATAGAGATAAAAAATCGCAAATATTCATTATCTTTTTCTGCCGTCAAAAAAACCAAGGTTCTAACTTCATTGTCAGTTCCGATAATACTAGATTTAGTTTGGGTCACGATTACATCTTCAATCTTTAAACTTCGCAACCAGGACGCATTTTTTTCAATAAGTCCAGCTTTTAAAATTTTGAAAATAGGTTTTGCCAGGTAAAGTGTTACAAGTTTTAAGATTTCAGGTTGTTTCTTCTTTTCGACTAATGCTGTCCCTCGAAGGGCAAAGTAACTTTGTTTAGCAGCTTCCACTTCGTCTTCCGCATCTTTGAGCCTCTGTAACAGATCAGTATTTTTACTCCATCTTTTAAAAATTCCTTTTTCTCGCCAAGTTAGATTTTCTTGAACTTTTTGAAGGGCAAGTTTTTTCTCTTCGAGTTTTCTTTTTTCGCCGACAAGTTCTCTGGTTGGAGCATAAAGCTTTTCAATTTTTTCCAGCGCTTTGGGCAGTTCGCGATCGCCCTGCATATGGTGGACGTAGCTATGTTTAGGGCCTACGTGAAAAAGGTTTCGGCAATCTAAACTGGCGTTTGCGTTAAAAGATAATAGCAAAATCAAACTAACAAAATTCATTTTGATCTCCTAATTTTGAGCTCTAAGTTGGAATGCAAGGAGAATGCCCGCTAATTCAAAGCAAATGAGTTTTGGCGTTTGGAATTTGCAGCGGCAAAAGACGTTTGCCGTCACGCTGTTAAAGGTTTAGACAGAAATGTAACCCGTTACTGGGTAAGTTCCATTTTTGCAATCGTCTGCAGTTGCATGTTCGTGGTGCCTTCGTAGATCTGACCGATCTTGGCATCACGATAATATTTTTCAACAGGATACTCGATTACGAATCCGTTTCCGCCAAAGAGATCAACGGCTGTTGAACAAATTTTTTCGGCGGCTTTTGAAGCAAAAAGTTTTGCCATTGCAGCGGCCTGAATGAAATCCGCTTTTTGGTCTTTTAAGCGGGCAGCGTTGTAAACTAAAAGTTTTGCTGCTTCTAGCTGCGTGCGCATCTCTGCGATTTGAAATTGTACGCCTTGAAAATTTGAAATTGGCTGGCCAAATTGCTCACGCGACTGCACGTAATTAAGCGCCGCTTTATAAGCGCCGCCGGCAATTCCTAACATCTGGGCGCCAATGCCGATGCGGCCTTCATTTAAAGTCTCAATTGCGTATTTATAGCCTTTTCCAATTTCGCCTAAGACGTTTGCTTTTGGAACTTCACAATTTTCAAAAATAAGTTCGCAGGTGGAAGAGGCGCGAATTCCGAGTTTATGTTCGCGCTTTCCAACAGAAAAACCTCTGAAGTCTTTTTCGACTAAGAATGCGGTAATACCTTTGTAACCTTTTGCGGGGTCAAGATTGGCAAATACAATAAAGAAATTTGCTTCACCGCCGTTTGTGATCCAGAGTTTATTTCCCGAGAGAATGTATTTATCGCCTTTATCGGTGGCGCGAAGTTTTAATGAAAACGCGTCTGAGCCCGAAGTACTTTCCGAAAGCGCATAGGCACCTACCCATTCACTTGCCATTTTCGGCAAGTATTTTTTCTTTTGCGCATCAGTTCCCCAACGTAAAAGCGCGTTGGTAACTAGGGTATTTTGCACATCTACCATGACGGAAACCGAGCCATCGATTTTTGCGATTTCTTCCACAGCAATACATGCCATCGTAAAACTTGAGCCTGCACCACCTAGGTCGGTTGGAGTTTCAATTCCCATCAATCCCATTTCAAAGAGTTTTTTGACTAATCCCAAATCCATTTTTTGCTCTTGATCCATGCGTGAAACCAAAGGCTTGATTTCTACGTTCGCAAATGAACGAACGGCTTCGGCAAAATCCATTTCTTCTTGTGAGAACTGAGTGAGCGCTAAATGTGGCATTGAAACTCCTTTTACTTTTACTGATTACTTTACACTGGTCTTATGTAGTGGCAACATCGAGATATGAGTGATTCCAAGTCGATAATTCGTGTCCTCATTGCCAAACCGGGCTTGGATGGTCATGATCGTGGTGCCAAAGTTGTAGCTCGGGCCCTTCGTGATGCCGGTTTTGAAGTCATTTACACCGGTCTTCATCAAACTCCGGAGATGGTTGTGAAAGCGGCTATACAAGAAGATGTCGACATCGTCGGCTTGTCGATTCATTCGGGTGCGCATTTGCCATTAGTTCGAGCAATTCAGAAGTTAATGAAAGAAAAGAAAATGAAGAAACCTATTTTTTTAGGCGGAATAATCCCTGATGATGATGCTAAGCAGCTTAAAAAATCGGGGGTTTTTGCTGTGTTTGGTCCCGGATCATCTTTAGAAGAAATCGTTACAACTGTGAGGAGGGCAAAGAAGTGAAGAAACTTTTTTGGCTATTGTTGGGAATAAACATTTTTGTTTTTAGTTTTGAGGCGGATGCAAAAAACGTGGCCAGGCGTTTAGGCGTCGGTTTTAAAGATCAATTTTCTGAGTCACTCCCTTCGGTGGCGGCGCAATACTATCCCTATGATGATTTAGGATTTTCTGCGGCTCTCGGCGTTGATACGCGGACCGATAATTCAGGGTTTGGTTTGATGGTAAAACTCTATCGTCTGTTGCCGAATATGCAGGAAGAGCATATGAATTTTTATATGGGAGCAGGAGCGGGGTTGTTGTCCAAAGAAACTTCTGGCCAAACTTCTTCAGGATTTGAGTTGTCTGGTTTTGTAGGCGGAGAATTTTTTATTATGGGACTTGATAGCTTAGGATTTAGTTTTGAAGCGGGAGTAGGGATCACTTCTATATCTAACGGTGTTCGTTTTCGGACTTTTGGCGATAGTCCGCTGCGCGCAGGAATGATTTTTTATTTTTGATTCTTAATTAAAAATTTACTTAGAAAGAAACAGCATATGAAAAAGAAAATTCACTTTACAAAAGAGGCTCCTGCAGCCGTTGGCCCTTATTCACAGGCTGTTGAAATCGATGGATGGATGTTTTGCTCCGGTCAGATTTCAATCAATCCTAAGAACCAAGAGGTATTCAAGGGAGATGTGAGTGAACAAGCCAAAATGGTGATGGAAAATATTAAAGCGCTCTTAGCGGATGCAGATCTCTCTTTAGATAACGTCATAAAATCGACAATTTTTTTGACCGATATGAATGACTTTGCCAAGGTCAATGAAATTTATGGCGGCTACTTTAAAAAAGATCCACCAGCGCGTTCCACAATTCAGGTTGCCGCACTTCCCAAGGGCGTAAGTGTTGAAGTGGAAGTAATCGCACGACGATTCTAATGGGTCGCTGGTATCATAAAACCAATATTGTAATTCTCATCATCGGACTCTTTCTAGGTGTTCGTTTTTATCTTGAAGCAAAAAAAATTAGTCGAAGCGCCCACACGGTGAGCGCCTGGAAAGATGATCATCGGGCCGATTGTGCGGTTGTTTTGACAGGGGGGATGGGAAGAGTTCGTGATGGCATTGACCTCCTCGCACAGAAACAAGTAAGTAAATTAATTCTCGCGGGCGTATATACGAGCTCAAAGTTTGAAGAAATTTTTCCACTCTGGCCTTACTACGGGAGTGTAAATAAAAAAGATGTCATTTTAGAGCGTCGGTCACAAACTACTTATGGCAATGCCCAGCAGGCCTTGTCTCTTGTTGAGGCGTTACGGTGTCGAGACATAGTTTTAATTACATCAAACCTTCATATGCCGCGGGCTTATCGAACTTTTCGCGCCATCTTTCCGGAAACCATTCCAATCTATCAGCGCGGTGTTCCGACTGGACCGAGGGCTGGCGCGGGCTATGGTGATTTATTTTTTGAAACCTTGAAGTCGACATTCTATTCGTTATGGGCTTACTAGACTAAATTTTGTCAGTTTTAGCCTGTATTTTCCGATAAATAAATCATCATGAAGGATCTTTTATCCTTAAATTTTGCAGCCGGTCTGGGACGCTCAACGGCGGGCTTTATCGAAGATACTTATAATATCCTCATTATGATTTATTTGTCGGTCCGTGCCACTTTTCGCGATCAACAACAAGGTCTCGGAACCATCTTTCGTGTGGTGAGTGCACAAATTTATTTTACGGGCTGGCAGGCTATGCCTATCGTGGCAGTGATAGCGCTAGCGGTGGGAAGTCTTTTCATAATGCAAAGTTCGTATCAACTGAACCTCTTGGGCGGAAGTGAGATGATCGGCAATTTAATGGTGATGATTGTGGTTCGTGAATTGGCTCCACTCCTCGTGGCGATTGTTGTGGTAGCGCGTTCCGGAACCGCAGTGGCGAGTGAAATTGGTAACATGAGAGTCAATCGAGAGATTGAAGCTTTGGAGGTAATGGGAATTCACCCTCTAAGTTATATTGTATTTCCGAGAATTCTCGGCGGAATAGCGAGTGTGCTGTGTCTGGCATTTTACTTTAACGTTATTGCTTTGATAGGCGGATTTTTAGTTTCAAGTTTTGTTCACAGCATGTCTTTCTCTTTCTACGTTGATTCACTAGCTCGGGCGGTTGACTCTTCAGATGCATTTGTATTCTTATTAAAAAATTCGTTTAGTGGAGCGATTATTTTTACGGTTTGTTGTTACAACGGTCTGCAAGTTCAGGGATCACCTCACGAAGTTCCACAAGCAACTACGAGAGCAGTGGTGCGGTCGATTGGCTATGTGGTGACATTCAATATGGTCGTTACTTTCCTGGTTTACTTAAAGCATCTTGTGCGTTTGGGGATTTTATGAGAGCGAAATCTATCGGCACAATTGTTTTAGATAATTTGTCCTTTGCTTATCCAGGTAACGAAAATATTCTTGAAGGCGTTTCTGCAACTTTTAAACCTGGGAGCCGAATTCATTTCACGGGCTCAAGTGGTGTGGGCAAATCGACACTTATGAAAATCCTCGTTGGTCTTTCAACTCCGACCGCGGGGAAATATATATTTGATGATGTTGACATTTTGCCACTTTCATTTGAAGAGTTTTTACCGTATCGACTGAATATCGGTTTTAGTTTCGATTTGGGGGGACTGCTTTCAAACCGCACTCTCCTTGAAAATTTACTCTTGCCGCTACAGTATCATGAGCGCATGAACCGTGGTGAGGCGATGGCGCGTGTCGAAGAGATCATGCGCGAATTTTGTATTTGGCCTAATCGGAATCTTCGGCCTTCAAATGTCTCTGGGGGTCAGCGTAAGGCCGCGTGTGTGGCCCGCGCCCTGGTGGCCAATCCCGAAGTTTTAATTCTCGATCAACCGACGACTGGGCTCGATAAAATGGCGACCAGTGCTCTTATGAACTCTATTGAAAAAGGAAAATCAACAGGCTGGTTAAAACATCTGTTTGTAACGAGTGCAGATTCTGCATTTACGGATCAGTTAAATTGTGAGACTTGGGTAGTTTTTGATAAGAAAATTTTTAGCTATGCGGAGTTTGAAAAAAAGGTGGTGTTTGCGTGACTGTTAAATTCGGAAAGTTTGAAAAGGTCGCAGGGATATTTGTTTTAGTCGCCATCGTGGGTACGGTTGCTAGTTTTGTGATTGTTGCAGTAAAACAAGGTTGGTTTTCCACGAAAGTGGAGCTAAAAACAAATTTTAATTCTGGGGATGGCATTCACGTTGGCACGCACGTGCAGATGGCGGGGCTGCGTGCGGGGTCCGTCAATAAGGTTGTACTTGAAGATGACAATAAAATTACCGTTTATTTTGAAATTCAAGAAGACTTCTTTAAACGCGTGAGATCAGATTCCACTGCCCAAGTGGTACGTCCATTTGTAATTGGTGAAAAAGTTATTGATGTGAGTGTCGGAACACCTGCGGGAAGTGTGGTGGCGGCCGGAAATTCCATTTCCAGTAAAAACTCTATGGATATTATGGATCTATTGAGCGGAAAGGAGCTGGGACAATATTTGGAAACTATGAGAAGTATGGCTGAGAATATGCGTTTTGTGGCGGAGCAACTTTTTGCACCGTCGCGTTCAAAGGCCATGGTTCAACTTATTGACGAGTTGTTGCCGACCGTAAAAAATTTAAACAAAATGACCATCGAGTTTGTCACTCTGAGTTCTATGCTAACTGAGAAAAAGCAAATTGGTTTAGTAATGAAAAATGCCAATGATTTAATGGAAGAACTTAATCAATTTATTGTCGAAATGCAGGTGATAGTGCCGGCACTTCGTTCAATTGCACCAGATTTACCGCGTACAAGTCGCAGATCTGTTGAGGCAATAGACGAATTGGTTGTGACTTTAAAAGCTTTGCAAAAGAATTTTATGTTGCGCGGAAAAGTTGAAGAAGTTAGGGATGAAGAGCGCCGTGGAAGAACTCCAGCAGGAGAGAATTAATGACTGCACGGAAGAGCCCGGCCAAACCAAATACCCCTAACTACCTCAATATAAAAGATATCGGAAGTAGTGTTAAAGAGATGGGGAGTGATATGGTAAAAACCACTCATCAAAATGTGGTTTCCCATTGGTACCACTCTGACATGGATGCTGATTTAATTGTTTGGCGTGATGAAAAACAAAATATAATTAAACAACAGGTTAATCTTTTGGGGCAAGTGATTGAGTGGAATATTGTCGACGGTTTACGCACAGGATTTGTTGTTGAGACTGAGCAAAAAGATTCTCCGAATAAAGAAAAAGAGCAAGCTGGCTTTGCCGGCGTCAATGAAGTCAAATTTGATCGCACCCCGGCGGCAGCTTCGGTCACGCAAGCCATCGAACTCATCCATTTTTTAAAGTGTATTTCTGAGTCTGATAAAGACGCGCTCTCGTATAATTTAAAAAATGCGCCTAAAATTGCATCTATGGAACCCGGCGAATTCTTAAAAAAGTTTGGCCGCGACCACCCTGGTCCAATTAAAGGTTTTTGGCAAAAAATAATTCGACGGTTTTTTCGATAAGTGTTAATTTCTAACTATTATGTTAACGCTTCAGCTCTTTCGAAAGTTTCTATTTTCCAAACGTTCGGGTTCACTTATTCGTACAATTTCCCGCCTTTGCATTTTTGGAATCGGTGTAGGGGTTTTTGCGCTCATTCTTGTAAATAGTATTATGAATGGCTTTCATGGAGCGATTCGCGAGCGTCTCCTAAAGGTTGAGCCTCATTTAGTGGTAAGGTTTGACAAAAAGGAATTCGATGAGAGTAAGATAAAACTCTTGGAATCGCTTCGTAGTCGCAATGACACCGGAGCTTATTTGTTGGAGCAGCAAGACGTTATGATTCGCACCTCTGAAGGAATTTTTAGTGGAGCCGTCGCGGTTGGTGTGGACGAAGAACCACTGTACAAAATGTTAAAGGATATTGGTGGTGAGATCCGTGAGTCCCCGGTTATTTCGACGATTCAAGATACCGGTAAGGGTGAAATTTTTGTGGGGAAAGATTTAGCCTATACGCTTGGTCTTTATGAAGGGGACGAAGTTTTGATTGTGCCTCCGGAGAGCTTATTGACGCCAACGGGAGACATTCCAATTTTTGAACAAGCGGTAGTGCGTGGAATTATTTCCACCAGTGTCGCCGACATCGACGCGAAAAACGTATATTATGTGCGTGGAAAAAGCTTAAAAAGGCTGCGGAAATCAAACTCTTTTACAGAGGGAATTGAGATTCGCCTCAAAGATCCCATGAATTTTTCTGGATTGATGGAAGAATTAAAAAAAGACAACTGGAAAGTCGAAAGTTGGGTTGATCGCAATTCGACGTTGTTTTTTGCGTTAAAAGTTGAAAAGACGGTAATCGCGGTGTTTCTAGCGCTTAGCACATTGATTGCGAGTTTTTCTGTTATTACCGTCTTAACGCTTTTGCTTGCCCAGAAAAAGCGAGAATTTGGTGTTCTGATGGCACTGGGAGTCTCTCTAAAACGCGCTCGTCTAATTTTTTCAAACGTTGGTTTGATGCTTGCGGGTGTTGGTTTAGGCGCCGGATTGGTTTTAGGGACTGGAATTTCCTTGGTACTGCAAAAGTGGCCACTCGATGTTTTGCCTAATAATATTTATTACGACACCCGCATAACTGCGCAAGTTGATTTCACCATAGTTGCGATAATTTTCGCTGGTAGTATTGTTATTGCGTTCTTCAGTGCGTGGATTGCAGCTACTCAGATTTTGAAGACAGATCCAATATCAGGTTTACGTGCTAAGGCGCAAATTCAGATTTAAAGGCGATCCGAGCCCATGATTTTATCCCAGAAGCGAAAGTAAAGGCCGTAGTTGACCTGGTAGTTGCGGTGATGAAGGTTGTGGTGTGTGGCCGTAATCATCGTACGCCCCCAAAACCCTCGCATCCAACGAACTGGAAAGATCTCAAATCCCGCGTGATTGGTAACCCCAAAGAGAGTCATGGTAGTAAGGATGATTCCCAGCACACCAATGTGAATGGGTAAGACAAATGTTAGAAGCGGGACGACTAGCGCTTCTATAAGGGCTTCCCAAGCCGAAAATGAAAAGCTCGCCCACGGTGTTGGGCTTCGGGAATTATGGTGCACTTGATGAAAAATGCGAAAAAGGCGCGGGTGATGCATTAGGCGATGGGTCCAATAAAAAAAAGTATCGTGTAAAAATAGGTAAATAAAAGCGCTCACAAGTAAATACAAAACTCCATATTTTTCAAAGTCGGAATAGATCATAGTGCCGCCGGCCTTCCACGATTCAATCATCACAGCTCCTGGTAGCGCGAAAACGACCGATGTCAAAAGCGACCACTTGATTTCGCTTTTGATAGTGGCAGGGGAGGGATCATCCATATTTAACTTTCGCTGGCAAAAATGCTCCGGTCTTTTAACCCATAAGAGCCAATAGAAAAAACCCGCCACCAAAAAATAGCGAAAAAGAATTATAAAATAAAGCCCTGTGGCGGTGAGAAAATAATTTTGCATTTGCGACTAAATTAATCCCAAGCGTTGCATGGTGATGAGCGTTTCTTTAACACCCGGATAACCCTGATCAAACCAGTGATACCAAGCCAGCACCATTATAGTATGCCCTAGAAATATAAAAAAGTGACTCCACATTTCAACCCGATCGGATTTTTGATTGAGGTAGCGATGCCAGTGGAGAGCTTCGTCGATCATGCTATAAAAAATGCTCAAAGCAATTAAGCTGATTGCCGGAATTTTGAAAAAATCAGGATAAGAGTAGCATAGGCAAAGTGCTAAAACGCTAGTGACGCCAGCAAAAATAGTGATATGGTGAACCAGCGATTCCCCTTTTTTTAAATACTCTTTGTAGGTGGTACGGTGCCCTATTGTATCAAAAGCTATGGCACCAACGAAAATCAGTGTTCCAATGGGAACATTCCAGACATAAGGTGGAAAGTTTGCGTTATTAAAATGGCCGACTAAGATAAAAGCGGTCACCGAGAATAAAAGTCCAAGCATTAAACCAACCCACGCAAAGTAAACCTGCCAATCAATTTTATTAAATTGCCAGATTTGATTGGCGTATTCGCGAGTGTCTTGCCAAAAACTCGTTTGTTGGGTCATGAATGCCTCCAGATTTGCTTAATTACCACCGGTTCAAAACGCGGCAGCCAAATATTTTTCCACAAAATTTTTGCAATACTGAGTCCAACCCAGAAAATTTTTCGATAAGTGGGGACATAGACTCGTTCTTTCCAGGCAAGAGCTCCACGCGATCTCACAATACGACCGATATCAGAATAAATATAGCGGGCCGAAAGAATGGCGATTTGCGCTCTGAGACTTAAGAATTCTAGCCCTTGATCTCCCGAGCCATAGAGCTTATCGGCTTCGTCAAGAATTAAGCGGGTAACATTGGCAAGTCGTCCATGGTAAACTGAAACCGAGAAGGATTTGGGAGAAAATGGCACCTGATTTTTTTTTAAATTCACTTTCGGAAGGTAAATTCTCCCCATCTCGGCGTCCGCGAAGATGTCGCGCGCGATATTGGTAAGTTGCATGGCCATTCCCATATCGCAGGCGTGTCTTAAAGCTGTTTCGCTGCTAACTTTCATAATGTGAGCCATCATAAGTCCCACGACACCTGCAACCCGATAACAATAGAGCTTGAGCTCGTCAATGGTTTGGTAAGTCTGATTTTCGACATCCATTTGTAGTCCCTTGATGAGCTCAATGGGATAGTGTGGGGGAATATCATATTTTTTTATCAGAAATGCTAGGGCTTGAAAAGGTTCAAGGTCCGAGGTCTTACCGTTAATCACGGCTTCGGTTTGGTTGCGTAAAAAATCTAACTTTTTTAGGTGTTCGCCAGTTTTAGAGCGATCGATTTCATCATCACAAAAGCGACACCAGCGATAAAGCAAAACGGCGGCCTCAAGTGTTTCCGTATCAAATAGCCGGGCCGCTAGTGAAAAACTTTTAGAGCCGTGGCGAATCACTTCACGGGACGATTTTACAATCTTTCGGTTCATGCCAGGGACTCCCATTCAGGAAAATGACCGGCCGGTACCGTAGGTCCTGAATAATCATTTAAGATCATGCTGCTCGTGGCCTTTGCGGAATTGATGACACCCGGCACACCCGCGCCAGGATGTGTGCCCGCACCCACAAAATAAAGTCCTTGGATTTTTTTATCGCGGTTTTGGGTTCTAAAATAAGCGCTCTGGGTAAGAATTGGCTCTAAAGAAAACGCTGAGCCTAAATGAGAGTTTAAATCATCGCGAAAATTTAGCGGCGTAAAATAGCGTTTAGTCACGATATGTTTTCGGAGGTCAGGCATATATCTTGACTCAAGATAATTTAAAATTTTATCGGCATAGATCGGCGCGGTACTTTGCCAGTCAATCGCATCATGTCCTAAGTGAGGGACTGGAGATAAAACATAGAATGTATCGCAGCCTTCGGGAGCAAGACTGTTATCAGTGCGGCAAGGGGCGTGTAAATAGAGAGAAAAATCATCGGCCAAAACCCCGCGTGAAAATATGTCCGCGAGCAATTCTTTGTAGCGCGCTCCAAAGATCACATTGTGGTGTTTTAAATGCGAATATTTTTTATTAGTACCAAAATAAATTAAAAATAAGGACATGCTAAAACGTTGACTCAAGACGCGCTTACGGGTTGCTGCCAGAGTTTTCTCTGAGCGTAAAAGTGTCTTGTATGTATGACCTACGTCGGCATTGCTAACGACGACATCAAAAGGTAAAGTGCTGCCAGATTTTAAATTTAGTCCCATGACTTTTTTATTTTTTGTTAAAATGGAATCGACTTCGGAATTAAGATAAACTTTTCCGCCGATGTCTTCGAAAAGTTTCACTAATCCATTCACCAATGCGCCGGTTCCTCCTTGCGGAAAAGACACTCCCCAAGATCTTTCTAGGTAATGAATCAATGTGTAAATTGACGAACTTGAAAATGGATTACCACCCACGAGTAAGGAGTGAAAACTAAAGGCCTGGCGCAGCTGCTCGTCTTGAATAAACTTTGAAACCATTGTGTACACCGGGCGAAATGCTGATAGCTGGGCTAATTGAGGCGCTACTTTCACCATGCTCCAGAGATTTGAAAATGGCACGTGTGCAAGTTTAATATAACCTTCACGAAAAACTTCTTTCGTGTAAGCCATAAATTTGAGATAGCCGTCCCAGTCATGTGGAGATTTTGCAAGAATTTGCCGTTTCAATTCGGCGTTATCGTTGGAGTAATCGAACTTGAAACCGTCTTCCCAATAGAGACGGTAAAATGGCGATACCGGAACTAACTTAACATAATTGTTCATTGAGCGATTAGCCACTTGAAATAATTCCTCAAGACAATGAGGGGCTGTAATCACTGTGGGTCCAGCATCAAAGGTAAAGCCATTGTCTCTAAATACGTACGCTCTGCCGCCGGGTTGATCGCGTTTTTCAAAAATAGTAGTTTCATATCCTGCGGCCTGGAGACGAATTGCTAGGGCCAAGCCCCCAAAGCCGCTGCCGATCACGGCCACTTTAGGTTGTTTCATAAGCTTCCTCCAGTTGAGAGATAATGGGCGTAAAGTATTCTGTCAGATCAGGACATTTTTTCAAAAATCGAAGTTTTCGCATTTGAATATGACCTAAGACCTTTTCAAAGAAGTCATACTTTTCGCTCCAATCGGCAAAGGCTTTTGTATCGGGAAGGCTTTCAACTGACGACTTCAAAGCCAACAGCGCCGATGCATCAAGATATTCCGCCGTAAACGCCCAAATAAAACCAGGACGCAAATTTTTTAAATCTTCAAAGCGTTTGGAGTTTTGTGCGCGGTTAGCGTTAAGTTTTATATTTTTGATGTCGTCAATCATTTGCAAAAGAATTCCAAATTCACGGCCGACATTGAAAACATATTCGGCCCGTGAGTCATCTATCCCTCCGGTGACAGCACCACAATAGATCGCCAAACCAGTTAAAGCGCCCGTTTTTGAATTCATGGTCGAGTAACAAATCTCGGGGATCTCAGAACGTGGGACTTTCACGATAGGAACGCCAATATCTAAGGCCTGACCAATATGGCCTTCAAACAAGGTATCCAACGTTTTGTGAATAATGGCGTTTTTCTGGCGACTTGCAATGGCAAGTTCACGTAAGCGTTTTATCGCCAGAAAATAAAGCCAGTTCCCGGAATTTATGGCGGTGGCGGTGCCATGCAAGCGGTGAAAACTCGGTTGCCCGCGCCGTTCTAAGCTTTCGTCTTGTACATCATCAACAATGAGTGAAGCCGAGTGAATGCTCTCAAGAATTTCTGAAATTTGTTTTATGACATCCGTTTCTGGGTGTTCGGAGCGTGAGATTGCGAAGCCAACGGAAACTAATTGCGAACGTATTTGTTTTTTGGGTCGATCTAAAAATTCTCGCAACGGGTTTAGTAAGCTCAACGAGAGATGGTGTTCGATCGTTGGCGATGAGATATTGAGTTCATTAAAGAAGTTATCATTAAACATGTGGGAATGACTCCATCCAAGACCGGCTGAACAAACTCCTAAGGGCTCGGGAAATTTTTACGGGTGGGACGCCAAAGAGTAAGCGTGCTTGATCCGTATAAGTAAATTTACCAGAATAAAAACGACTTATAAAATCAGGGGCAAAAGTATAAAAGCGTGAAAAGATTTTAATGCGCTCAGTGGGAACCGCGGCGCCAAAAAGCATACGGTTTAAAAACAAAAAGTATTGGCGCTGAAAGATCCAAGATTTATCGCGAGCTCTTAAAGCTAAGCGCAATTTATCTGTCGAAGGCTCTGAAAATGATGAAATAAAAAACGCATTTCTAACAGCCCAAGGGAGAGAGTAACCTGTGGTGGGATGGAAGTAACCACCGCGTAAACCTAGGGCCAGAGCAGCCATGTCCTCATCTTGCCACATCAATGGAATCTGCAAAGCCGCGCTCTCACGGCGCGCGATCTCAAACTTTTCACCCCATGAGTCATGAACGTACGCTAAAATCTCGCGCTCAAAATCATCGCTTTCAATTCTTGCAGTATCACTGTAGCGTGTGTCCTCAACCAAGAGAGTTTTTTCATCCAAAGGTAGGGTGTATAAAAAGCGAAAACCCTCTTTCTGCGCGACTGTCGCATCCATCAGCCGAGGATGTTTTAAGCCGTGGGGTTGAGAAAATTTAATCTCCAAGCCGACAAATTTTTGCAAACCTGTCGGCAGTTTTTGCGTCTGTCCAAGACCTCGAGAGTCAATAATACAACGGCCAGAGATTTTTTTGCCAGAGCTAAGTTCTACATTCTTTCCCGTTACAATTTTTATTTCTTGAGAAGTTAGAATATGTTTTCCAATCACTTTTTGAACGTGTTGAAAAAAGCCGGAACTACAAATCGAGGCATAGGGGAGTTTCAGAAAACGGTGATAGCTCGGAAATCTAACCTCGTAGCCTGGCCACTGAGCGGTGATCAGCGGAAGTAACCATTCTAACTCTTCGGAAGTTAAATCCGACAAATGAAAGGACCAAGTCTGTAATGGTTCAAGTTTTGACTTTTTCTCGATGATGATAAATCGTCTCCCTTGCTCAGCGAGTTTTAATGCCGCCAGGCAATTCGCCAAACCTGCCCCAACGAGCACAAATTCGAAGTCACAATCCAGGTGTTGATGTTTCTTCATGTACCTCACACCGAAATGTCAAACTCTCTTAACGCTTTATTCAATGACGTTTTCAAATCTGTTCCAACGCTGCGTTTTCCAATAATCAGTGCGCACGGTACTTGATATTCACCAGCGGTAAAAATTTTTTTTCGTGAGCCTGGAATTACCACAGAATGAGCTGGAACCTCGCCCTTAAATATTTTTTCTGATGAGCTTGTCACATCAATTATTGGAGTGCTTTTAGTAATCGTTACGCCGGCACCAACCACTGAACCTTCACGCACACAAACTCCCTCCACAATTATTGCTCGGGATCCAATAAAACAATTGTCCTCAACAATGACGGGCTGAGCCTGCAAGGGCTCTAAAACTCCACCAATACCAACTCCCCCGCTTAAATGTACATTTTTTCCAATCTGGGCACAGCTTCCGACAGTTGCCCAGGTATCAACCATTGTGCCTGCACCGACGCATGCACCAATATTCACGTAACTTGGCATAAGAATGCAACCGCTCTCAACACAAGCTCCCAGACGCACAAGCGCGTGGGGAACTACACGCACGCCCTCTTTGCCGGTCCATTTTTTTACGGGCACCTTGTCAAAAAAACGCAAGTCGCCAGCTCGAACCACATTCATTTTTTGCATTCGGAAATAAAGTAAGATGGCCTTTTTTATCCATTCATGTGTGACCCAATTATTATTTTCTTCGCGAGTGGCGACTCGCAATTTTCCCGTATCTAGCTGCTTGATCACTTCTTTGACAATTCTTTTTTCCTTCGCAGAAAAGTTTTTGGCATTCAGATCAGAGCCTTCAATTTCTTTTTGCATTAACGTCCTCGCCGTTCACAGACTTTCAGAGATTCGACTATGGCTTTACAATGCGTCGACAAAATTTCTTTTGTACCAAGTCCGCGTTCAATTTCATAAGTTAAAGTTGGAATATCACGCTCAAGGCCCGCATAAGTGCCGAGACAACCTGGAGTAGGATAACCAATACTTTCTTTAATTTCATAGTGTGTGATTTTCTTTATAACTTCAGCTTCGTCCTGGCAGGCTCCATTGATATTTAAAAGGGGGTACCATGAGTGCAGCGACACTATAAAAGTAATTTTATTGATCTTTAGATAATTCACTACGGCTTGCGATTCGGGTTCAGAATTTGCGGAGACTCCAGGAAAATATTTTTCTTGATCAAATTTTGCCGTCCAATCGTTGGTGGGAAGATTCCGGTTGAGATCGACGCCGTTACCATTCCGGCGCTCTCCTTTGAGAGCTCCGTCCAAATTTAATATTGGAACGAGATCTAGCCGCAAGACATAAGGAAAAGACTTTGCAAATAAATTTAATAAACCATGGGCGCAGGCAATGCCTTCTGGTTCATTGCCATGAACACCTCCAACAATCAAGACACCGGGGCCGCGGGAACCAAAATTATAAACTGGAATTGGTAAACCATTTGCCGTGTAACCAAAAATTCCTGACTTGATTGCCGAACTAGAACTCATTTTTCATTCCCCGTAAATCGAGTGGCAATTCTTCGTCTGGTGGCAACCACTTTGTGGGCTCGCCTAAAATTTTTACCGCCTCTGTCGTGGCAAATTCTTTATCGTCTTTGGCGATAAACGACGCCTGACGAATTTGCTCGACAACTTTTATTGAAATTGGCTCCGCTCTTAGCGGCGCTTGAATCTCTTCACCGTCAGGGGCGATGTGAGCTTCAATTTTAATTTGCTGACCTGGATCGACCATTATTTTTTGGCCGGTGACTTTTTGCTCGACTTCGACTTTTCCTTCAATTGTGGCCTGGTGGGTGAGCCTGGTATTTGGATCAAAACCTACAAACAAGTCTGTACCGCGCACTCCCATAACTGCAGTCGAGGTGTTGATTTGGAGATTTTTTTCGCCAGTTTCACGCGGTTTCACAAGAGCGCGTATTTTACCATACATGAGACTCAATAAATTTGGTTCATGCGTTTTTTCGTTATGTTCTTCTGCTGCCAGTCGACTTTGTGAGGACATGGTAACCACAGTACTACCAAGTTTGAGTTTGGCGCGCGAAGCCCTTCCGGTAAGAATGATATCATCGCATTGAAGAGGCGCTTGATCGGTAGCCTTAATGCCTATGCGAACATCTTTTGTTTCTTTAATTCTTAAAATTTCGACGTCTCCTTGAATTTTCAAGATTTTTCCGCAAACTTCCGCTTGGCAAAAATTAGCCAAGACCAAAAAACTGAACGTATAAAAAAATAGAATTCGATTCATATTAACTCTTTGTCAAAGCATCTATTGCTGTCTTAATTTTTTCAGAATCTCCTTTTTTACAGACGAGAAGGCCGTCGGGAGAATCAATGACTATCACATTTTCGACACCTATCAAGGCATATTTCTTAGAGGCTGTCGGATGTACGTAATTACTCTGTTTGTCCATATAAACCTGAATCTTTGAACCTTTCTGTATACCGTGGCGCGCGATCTCGTCCCATGAGCCGACGTCGCTCCAGTCCATATCAACTGGAATGCATGAAACGTTGTCGGTTCTCTCCATCACACCGTAATCTATGCTTTTGGGTTCTAGTGATTCATAAATCTCTTTAAGATTACTTAAATTGGCATTAAGTTCTCTTAGAGATCTAAAAGTCGAAGGCATGTACTCTTCAATCGCCGCCATCATTGAGGAAACCTGAAAGACAAAAATTCCGGCATTCCAAAAATGTTTCCCCGAGTTTACAAATTCATTGGCTTTTTCGGCTTTTGGTTTTTCATGAAACTTTTTAGCAAAATGAATTGAAAGACCGTCCCGCTTTTCATCTGCCTCTTTATCAATCTCAATGTATCCGTAACCTGTCGAGGCGTGGCTTGGTTTTATTCCCAGAGTTACAATTTTTCCACGACTTGCCCAGACTTCGGCAAACTGGACCGCATTTAAAAAAATATCGGGCTTTCCGATCAAATGGTCGGCAGGAAAAATTCCCACTACCTCTCGGTCTCTATTTTTTTGCGTTAAAATGGCGCATAAAAGTGCAATTGCGGGGCCGGTATTGCGCGCCATTGGCTCATAAACGACTTGGCTACTAGGAATTTTAAACATTTCATTTGTGTTTTCAGTAGGGGTGCGTAAGTTTTCAGTTGTGATAATCCAGGGTTTACCAAGGGGCTGGAGTCGACGAATCGTTTTTGCCTGCAAAGGTTCGTCAAAGATCATCGCAAACTGTTTTGGTGTATAGTCGGTAGAAATTGGCCACAATCTTTTTCCTTGGCCGCCAGAGAGTATAACTGGAATCATGAAATTCCTTTCGTTTTTGAAACAACTAATTTTAATCCTTTTCGGTTCTGTAAGTCCAAATTTATTACTTTTCTACATTTGCATGCTCTCCGTTTAAGCAACGCGTAAGGTCTATAATTAGCTTGATAAATTTAGGTCTGGAATGGATACGTTAGGATCAAAAAAAGGGAGGAATCTTATGTTATTTTGCCGTTATATGGGTGTGGCTCTGGTCCTCAGTTTATCCTCAAATGCGTTTTCTTCTCCAAGTGTTTACATCAATGCAAGCAACAAACTTCGTGATGTCAAAAACACTGTCGAAGCGAAGATCATCGGGGATCATGTCAACAAGAGTGCCATTTATGTCTTACCACCAAGTATGGGAGTCATCGAACTCAAAAATTTTCGCGCCTCTACAAATTTGGCATTTTGCGATGAACTTTCAGATTTGGTGAAATACTCTAAAGCGCGTACGAGTGAGCTGGGAAAATTGGCGGCAAAACGTGAACAAATTTTGGATCAGAAAATTGACGCAGAAGCAGGAAAGAAAGCGGTAGAAGAAGAACTGAAAAAACTGAAAACTGATCATCCCGTTCTTGTTGAGTACGAAAAACTTCTTAAAGACCCTTCTGGCAACGCTGTAGCGCTTGCAAAAATTCAAAAAGAAAATGCTGACCTTGTTAAAAAGTACGACGATTTGAAAGCTTCAGGAAAAGAAATTCAAAGTACTTTCGAAGAGCTTGATAAAAGATTTAATACCCTTGAGGTTAGAATTGCCGATATTAAGAAAGTTTTTGATGGTTTGTATGAGAAATTTGCTAAACGTGAGGGCGGGTTTGCAAATTTTGAATATGACACTGGTTGGGATCGCCAGGTAAAACAATTACAAGTTGACAATCCAGGCTATCAATTTGACCGCATTTTTACTCGCGACGTAAAAATTTATGCGAAATTTATTGGAGCCGGAGATCGAGGATCTTATGAGGCATCACTGCCTGCGATCTTAGACTACGTTATAAATGGAGAGACGTATTCCCCAACAAGCGAAAAACCGCAATCATTGGCGGCAATGCCGGGAAATATGTCAGCACACGTCCGCTTAAGCCTAGCAGGAGCTTGTGCCCTTGTGAACCCAGATTTATTTCAAATTAAGAGGGGCGAAAGTGGTATGCCCGTGTTTGGGTTGTCGGCAACTTATCAATTCCCATCAGTATTTTCTGCCAATGTGAAAGTTACGTATAATCGTCATACGGTTTACAATCAGATAAAAAAAGAAGGTAAAGGCACTGCGGTATTTACGACTCGCCAAATGAAAAAGGTTGTTGAAGACAAAGACGCCTGGGCCCATATGAAAGTCGAGTGGCAAGATAATTCTGACGGTGAGCTCACAGAAGCCGATAAACAAAAAATTATTGCGGATCTTCGCAAAGAAATTATGTTAGAAGTGTTAGAGATCACGGGCATTCCAAATCCAGAGAAGGATCGTCCGAACTTTCTTGGTGATGATGGTTACGGTGGCGGCTTCGGTGGTGGTTGGCGCTCGAGAGACCTAGGATATGGTGGTTTCGCGGATGGCGTTGGTGGAAGTGGAGGCTTAGGCGGACTTTGTGAAGCTACTAGTGTATCAAGTATCTATTGTGTTCTTGGTGGTTTTATTCTTAAAGGCTTAAATGCGATTTTTGGTGGCGATAAAGTTGAAACCGAATTCTATTCAAAGGTTAAAGCTGAAGTGACTCGTGAACTCAGTACAAATACAGCGTCACTGCGAACAGGAATTACGGTGTTTACGAGTGAAAAAAGAAATTAATTTCTTTTTCTTTTTTGTCGTTTTTTTTACTTTAAATTTCGGCCATGCGCTTGATCGAAAACTCGTTGAGCGCATGCCTGCCTTACTCGACACGAACTATTTGCAACAGGTGATTCGGTCCACAGAACTTTCATCGCATAGTAAAGATTTTTTTCATGGTTTTAGTGAAATGGAACTTCCGTCCCTCGCTCTCCAAAGCAGCGATATTTCTGTTAGCAATTGGCAGGAAGGGAAGTGCCTTGAGGTTCAACAGAAAATCAGAGATGCTCGCGGTTTTTTTAGTCAGTTTAGGGCTGTGGCAATTGAACTGGCAGAGATTTTGGCAAAAGATTACATTGATGAAAAGACTGAGGCCCACATCTTCGCGCTTCAAAAGAAAATGGAAGAGTTACGCAAGCAAATACTTGCTGTGTACCCAGAAATTTTTGATAGTTGGGAAATTAAAATTGCGATCAAATGGAAGTTTCCCAAAGGTAAAATCTTTGTCGATAAGAACTTCGGTCCACTATTTTCGCTTCTCTCTGTAACCACTCCTCATATTCATTGGCAGTCTGACGGTGCCTCCAAAACTCCTGATAGCTTAACTTATAAAACTAAGTACCCAAATATTTTGACGTTGATGGTAAAGTCTGTGCCGGCGGAATTCTGCGTAAGTCCCTTTCGGGTGCAGGCATTTGGCAGGGCGGGTGGTAATGCAATGAACACGATTTATGTGCATTTGTTCACCCATCGGTCAGTGCAGTTTTTTTAAAAAGCTTATGAAACATGAAGAGACTTAATAGCTTGCAAGCTTTCTAATATAATTACCTTATATTCTGAGTTTAAAAAATAGCTTCCCTGACGACTGACGATCAGGTCAATTCCCAACATTTTCTTTAGATTTTTTCTGAGCCTATGAACGGTAACGTTGGCGTTGTTATCGTCGTTAATCGGATTGTAGTTGGGCCTCTCAAGGACTTGAGTAACCAACATTTCTTTAGTGAGAGGACGATCGCTTGAGCATCGCGCGAGTGTTTTTAATAAATTCCATTGCACGGGAAAATCTCGTAGGCTGTCAAAAACTCTGCCATGGTAGACGAGTGACTGGTTTTCAACATCCAATATAAGATCATTGCGAACGAGAATCTGCTCGGCAAACTCTAATAGAGGCAACTGCACGGATTTATCTTCGAGGGCAATGTTAAAACTGATACGGCAATTGAGGGAAGCAAAAAATTTTTTTAAATTTTTTATTTGCCAAGGTTCAAGGCGAGTTGCGATATCGGCGTATTTTTTTTGCGAAATAATTATATCTGACAACCGCGTGCATAGATGCATCTGAACTAAGTGACACTTTGCCAATAGAAAGTCATCACTACGCATTTTCGTTAACAATAACGCGGACTCAAGCGAAGTATGGGAATGTATTTTTTGATCTGTCAGCTTGTAACATAAGGCCTTAAGTAGCAGGGCTTCGATGTGTTGAACCGGAGAAAACTGAAACCCAAGTTTATTAATTAAGACCAAGGCTTTCTGAAATGACCCAGTACTTATATGTTTTTTGGCAATGACGAGTGAGCATTCCAAAGCTTCTACTTGAAAGTCTGTGGTTTGTAATTTTTGAATTTGTTCGCGAGCGAGATTTACGTCATTGGTGAGATAGGCTTTTTTTCCTAACGCAAAATCTAAACTCATTTCATCTTTGGTTTCGTTACATAATAGTTCTATTTCAGAAAAGGTAGATTGCGCGTGGTTGGAAGAATCTTCGGCGATCTGTATTTGGTAAGAAACAAGGTTCAAAAATATCTGCGAAAACTTATCTTGTTCCGACAGTGCAAATCCACGTTCGAGAGTGGATTTCGCTTTTTCGGTGTCTCCGATATTTAGATAGCACTCGGCAAGATAGCGAAGGCGATCCAGATTTAGATAAGTGGCCGTGGGTTGGATTTTTTCGAGGACGGAGAGTGCTTTTCTATAATAACCAAGTTGCTTCGTGACATAGCCTATAAAAACCTGACAGCGGAAATATTCTTCGGAGCGATTTCCATTTATCAGTTTTTCTGCCGTTTTTAGATATTTATAGGCGGGTATGAGCTTACCTATTTGCATAAGTTGACAGCCATAACTGACATAAAATTTGCTACATAAACGAGGAAATCTTTTTTGATCTGATTTTTTAATTAATTTTGCAGCGGTATTAAAAACAGAATTTGCTTTTTCGATTTGGGCATTTGAATTATAGCTGACGGCCAAATTAGATAAAGTCATTAATTTTCTAATGTCGTTGGAGTCGTTCCTAAAGCCTTCATAAGCCTTTTCTAAACAAGCAATGGACTTTTTGTATTCATTAGTTCGTAAATAAATGACTCCGGTATGGTAATAGTTTACTGGGTCTAGAGGTTCATTTTTAAGAAGTTCCAGAGCCTGAGAAAATTGGTTTATAGTGATGAGAATTTCGCATTGCAAATAAATATCTTTGGCTTCTTTTGCGAGGTTAAGTGCCTCTTCATATTCACCCGACAAGTAACTAAGGCGAGCTGATAGCGTAATATCGTTGACGTTAAATTTATCATATAATACTTTCGCGAGATTAGCATTTCCACTAAAAGCTTCAAACAATACCAAGCCTTCATTCACAGAGTCTTGAGAGTTTAAAATGTCAGATTTTATGACGATCACGATCCTCCTCCACGACCATCACCGCCATCAGATCCGCCGCCATCGCGCGGACGTGGACCGCCTGTTACGATGTTGTTAATACCCTCGGGCCGTAAGGGGACGTATTTATCCAGATCAATTAAGTGCTCATAGTCTTTAGAGAAGGTCTTTGCCATGCCTTTAAACATTCTTTTTATAACGTCAGCGTCTTTTTCAATTTTTTTGATATTCAAATTTTTTTGCGGTAGCGAGTAATTAAGGCGAGCGACGATTGTGCTCCCGTCTTGTTCCGGAGTTGATTTTTTAAGTTCCTCTTCAAAGAGTGATAGAAGTACATCATTGAAAAGACGGCCGCCCTCGACAGTTTTAAATTTAGATACTCCTTCACCATCATAGTATAAAAAATGGCTGTCCTTTGCGGGATTAAATGTAAACTTACTCTTATTGGTTTCTGGGAAAAACCTTGTGTCTATGTAATACCCAATTTTTGCCCAATCAACTCCAACCTCTTCCTCATGATTAACTAAAAAGGAATCATGAAATTTAGAAATGGAATATCTGTCATGAGGCACGAGCTTTTTACGTTCTATATATATTCGCAGTTCAAAAAGTAAGGCACGGAGTTCTTGTTTGAAGAGCTCAACGGGTGAAGGTTCTTCTTTAAGGTCTGGATCGTAAAGGTGGTAGAGTTCGTGAACGAGAGTGTAAAATCCTTCCGTCGAATCTTGATAAGCATTTATTCCAATAATCGCTTTATTATTCTTGGAAACGGTGAAGCCGAAATGTTCTTGGGGCTGACGTGCAAATCTTTGATAAGTCAATTCATTGGAAAGTAAATCCTTTGAGCGTTCGACATGATAGAAAAGTTTAAATCTGACATCGTGTTGTTCAGTTTTTTTTCCGTGAAGGCTAAGTAATTGTTGGCCCGTAGGGGTTTTTGCAAGTTCATTTGCAAAGTCGATTTTATCAAAGGCCATTCTTTCTTCGTTTTGAAAAAAATCGGTTTTTGTTAGTCGCTTTCCTGGAATCATGAGCATGATTTCTAGTTCATTTGTGGGCAGGGGACGACCGTTACCAAAGACACAAGTATCTATCGTAATTTTCACACCGTTTTCTATATCATGGCGGCAAAAAGGGAGAAGGAGAGTGCTCTGCATGATGAGTGCAAAGTTCTGGAGACCTGCGGCTCCTATAACGTCTCCCATATGGTTCGCCATCAGACGAGACGACGTTGCCCACATTAGGAAAGTCACAAACAAGTACGTTGACGATTTTCCGACTTTCATACCAGTGGCGATGAGTGCCAGGATTGTGCCACCTTGAGGCTATTTTAACGGTCTTTTGGTCTTCGGAAAGTGACAAGAATTTTGACGGTTTGGCGTTTTTTGTACCAAGCTAATGGGGTAAAGATCGAATAACGATGATTTAGATAGATTTGTCCTTCTCAGCTCTCTGCTTAATATGTTCTTTCAATTCTCTGCCGCGCTCCCAGAGCTTTTTTTCTTCGGGCGTATTTACAGCAAGTGGTGGAACGGGGATAGGATTGCCTTTAGCATCAACAGCCACGAAAACAGTGTAACCACTTGTCGCTTTTGTGAGGGGGCCATTTCCTTTTTGGCGGTAAACATCAACTATAATCACAAGACTTGTTTTTCCGGTAAAAATAATTCTTCCGGTGAGTTCGATAATGTCGGCGATGTGAATGGCCTCGAGAAAATCGATACGTTCAAAACTTGCGGTAACCACTTGCGTGCCAGTATAACGAAATGCTGTGATCGCTGCGCACTTATCGATAAACTCAAGCAATTTTCCTCCAAAGAGCGTACCAAAATTATTAGCATCTTGAGGCATAATAAGTTCAACCATTTTAACGACGGGAGTGGCTTGAGGAGCTAATTTCATAAGACCATCGTACCGAGAAAGAAAAGCACTAGACAAGTCTAGTTATAAGTCTAAGAGGTGCTGGGCCTGATCATACGGCTTATAAAATATTTAGCGGTTTGTCTTGAGTAATGTCGGCTAAAGGAACTGGCCAATGATAGCTTCGGCCGCGCGCACGCCATCGACTGCGGCGCTGGTAATTCCACCGGCGTAGCCGGCGCCCTCGCCGACGGGATATAAACCTTTGTGGCTTAAGGACTGAAGAGTGGCTTTGTCTCGGGTAATGCGAATCGGACAAGAAGTTCTTGATTCGATGCCGTGAAGTTGCGAGTCTGTTGATAAAAATCCTGGCATTTGCGATTCAAATTTTTCTAGTCCTTCAATAATTTTTTTCCGAATAAAATTTGGTAAAATTTTATCGAGGCGAACCGGAGTGACTCCTGAGGGGGACGAGGTTGTTGTGTTGATAGAGTTTTTTCCTTTTATAAAATCAACTGTGCTTTGAACGGGAATTGTCTTTGGATTTCCTTTTTCTTTTACAAAATGGAAAGTTTCTGATTCAAGGTCGTGACGATAAGTCATTCCACCAAAAACATCCTTACCAAAATTCATTTCGTGATCAATCGAAACGACGATGGCGCTATTGGCAAATTTTCCATTTCGGGCAAAGTTACTCATGCCATTGCAAACCGTGGTGTTTTCACCTGAAATGCTTGATATAACATAGCCCCCCGGGCACATACAAAATGAGTAGACCCCAATTCCTGTATTATGATCATGATGCGCCAGTCGATAATTGGCAGCCCCAAGTTTAATGTTTTCTGCAAATTCTCGGTACTGAATTTTGTTAATTAATTTTTGTGGATGCTCTATGCGAAGTCCAATTGCAAAAGATTTTCCTTCCATAAATACACCTATGGTTTTGAGGTGTGCAAAAATATCTTCGGCGGAATGTCCGGTGGCGAGTATAACATGATTGCTATTAAACTCTCGGTCGTCTTCAAGTTTAACTCCGTAAATCTCATTACCATTTTTATGTAATAAAGAACTTACTTTTGAGTTCAGAAATATTTCACAGCCGCTAGCGATTAGAAATTCGCGAATTTTTGGAATTAATCGCCTTATTTTGTCGCTTCCGACGTGCGGGTTAGCAAGATACTCAATTTCTGCGGGCGCCCCAAATTTTACCAAGCGATTCAGAATGTAAGGAATATGAGGTGACTTAATGCGGGTAATTAATTTTCCGTCGGAATATAGTCCCGCTCCGCCTTCGCCAAAACATACATTTGATCGTGAATTAAATTTTCCATAGCGCCAGTGTTGATTGATGTGAAGGACCCGTGTTTTTGCGTCTGCACCTTGTTCGAAGAGGCGGCATTTAATTCCACTCTCAACCAATCTCAGTGCTGCAAACAATCCTGCCGGTCCGGCACCGATGACAATCGGAGGTTGGAAATTAAATTTTACTTTTTTTATTTGAAAATGTTCTTCTGATATGGGTGGGGCTTTTTCATTTTTTTCAAATACTTCTACAGTATAAACAAAATGTGGTTTACCACGTGCATCCACGGATTTGCGCTGAATACGATATTCACTAAAATTAGGGACAAGTAATTGGAGTTTTTCCTCGAGGTTGTCATCAATGGCGACGACAAGATTTTTAAAAATTTGGCTCACAAGTTTATCTCAATTTGTTTTAGGTGCGTTTGCGAGTAACTGATCAATTACTCCTGGATCGGCAAGTGTTGTCACATCACCGAGACTGCCTAAATCATTAACGGCTATTTTCTTCAAGATCCTTCGCATGATTTTCCCTGAGCGTGTTTTTGGAAGCTGCGGGGCCCAGTGAATAAATTCGGGAGCTGCAAATGGCCCAACATCAGATCTCACTTGAGAGATAAGCACTTTTTTTAACTCTTCGGAAGGGATCGCGCCCGCTATCAGAGTGACATAAGCGTAAATGGCATTTCCTTTAATTTCGTGAGGCACAGAAATTACTGCGGCTTCAGCCACATTCTTATTTGAAACTAAACTTCCCTCCACTTCAGCGGTACCAATGCGATGGCCAGAAACCTTAATGACATCATCTGTACGTCCCGTAATCCAGTAATAGCCGTCGCCATCGCGCTCACAAGCATCTCCGGTAAAGTAGCATCCGGGGATTTCTTTAAAATACGTGTCTTCAAATCTTTTGTGATCACCAAAGACGGTACGCATTTGTCCAGGCCAACTTGATTTCATAGCGAGTATGCCTTTGTTTGCCCCTGTTAATTCCTTTTTTGTTTCTTGATCAAAGAGTGCGGGGCGAACTCCAAAGAAGGGGAGAGTCGCCGATCCTGGTTTCGTCGCAATCGCGCCAGGAATTGGACTGATCAAAATTCCACCTGTCTCGGTTTGCCACCACGTATCTACTATCGGACACCGACTATCGCCAATTGTTTCGTAATACCATTTCCACGCCTCGGGATTAATGGGTTCTCCCACGCTTCCTAAAAGACGTAAAGACTGTCGTGAAGATCTTGTTACAAACTTATCGCCGTACGCGTGAAGAGCGCGAATTGCCGTGGGGGCAGTGTAGAAAATGTTGACGTTGTATTTATCAATGACTTGCCAAAAGCGCGAAGCATCCGGGTGCGTGGGAATTCCTTCAAATAAAACCTGGGTCGCGCAATTTAACATTGGGCCGTAAACAATATAAGAATGTCCCGTAACCCAACCAATATCTGCTGTACACCAGTAAACATCGTTAGGTTTATAATCAAAAATATATTTAAACGTTGTAGCCGTGTAGACCATGTAGCCGCCAGTCGTGTGGAGAACCCCTTTCGGTTTTCCGGTCGAACCACTTGTATAAAGTATATAGAGAGGATCTTCAGCGTCCATCCATTCGGGTTCGCAAACACTATTTTGCTTTTCAACAATCTCATGCCACCAAACGTCGGTGTTTTTATTAAAGGGAATATTTTGGGGTGCACCTTTGGTCATGCGTTTGACAACAATGCAATGGCTAACACTAAGCCCATCTTTTTTACAGAGCTCAAGCGCTTTGTCAGCCGTTTCTTTAAGGGGCACAAACTTTGTTCCGCGCATACAACCATCAGCGGTGACTAGAACATTACATTGTTTATCAATCATTCGGGTTGAAAGAGATTCCGCCGCAAGTCCACCAAACACCACAGAGTGAATTGCGCCAATCCGAGCGCACGCGAGAACCGAGTATGCGAGTTCAGGGATCATCGGCATGTAGATCGCAACACGATCGCCTTTTTTTACGCCGAGTTCTTTGAGTGCGTTTGCGGCTTTGCAAACTTCAGTGTGAACTTTTTTGTAACTTAATTTTTTAGATTCGATCCCATCATTAGATTCCCAGTAAAAAGCAGTTTTTTCGCCATTTTTTTCTAGGTGACGGTCGAGGGCATTATAGGTAATATTTGTTTTTGCATTGGTGAACCACTTGATAGAAATCGGGCCTTTCGCAAGGTCGAGGTTGATGTCTGAGACTTTATCCCATTTCTTTTTCCAATAAAACCCTTCGGCGATCTTTGCCCAAAAGGTGTCGGAGCTATCGAGAGACTCAGCGTACATTTTTTCGTATTCACTAAAAGATTTTAAGTGGGCGTCTTGCGAAAATTTCTTAGAAGGCTGAAATTTACAGTTTTTAGCATGCTCGATACCGGACATGTGATTCCTCCTAGGGAATAAACATTAAATAGTACCGCTATTAGAGCGAAAAGTAAGGTAATTTTCAAGGACTTCGAGAAAATTAGACAGCCCCAAGGCTGTCTAATTTACGAGTATTCGAATATATGTAACTAGGCGTTTCTTAGGCGGCGAATCGAACGTTTAACTTGCTCAAGTTCCTGCGCCGATTTGTTAAGTTTTTTGTTCAACTCACGGTTTTTATTCAGAGCCGCAGCACGCTTAGCACGAAGTTCTTTAGCCCGATTTTTTGCACTTTTCAAAGCCATTCGAGTTGCTTCAATTTTTGCAAGCAAGGCTTTTTGTTGCTTTTTTGCAGCGGCAATTTCTTGGCTCGACTGGTTAATGTCTTTATTCATTTGAGCTACACGGTTGCGAGATTCTTTCAGGCGCTCGCGAGTTTCCTTTAACCGAGCTTGAGTGGTTTGACGTCGATTTCGGGCTTCTTGTTTTTTCTGGCGAACTTGATCGAGTTTGTAAGCCAAATTTTTATTGTCACGTGAAGCTTTGCGAAGCTCTTCATTGGCTTGGCGGGCCTCGTTACGAACCTTTAAGAGTTTTAGGTTTTCTTCTAATGCCTTCTTTTTTGCGGCATTGTTGGCTTCTGTAATGTTGGCAATTTTATTTTGCAATTGGCGCTCTTCACGTTTTAAACGTGCTGTCTCTTCTCTTGCAGCTCGTGTATCTTCGATATCTTCTTCTTTTGAAAATTCTTCGACTTCCGCTTCCATATCAAGTTCCGTAACTTGACTATCAAGCAATTTATTTTCTTCCGCGCGAGCCATTAACGGCAGCGTTATACCAATAGCAATAATGAAAGAAAGTAAGTGTTTCATGGTTTCAGACCCCCCTAATTATAAGTCACTAGACCTCCTATCTAACAGCAATCTCAATACCAAGTTTTCCTCGAATTCCATCGTATTACAGGATTTCGCTAAAGAAAAAATTCAAAGTGGCGCCAATTTTTGTAACAAGGCAACCTTGCTAAAAAAAGAACCTGGAACCTTTTGAGGTGTCATAATGACTTCAAAAATTAGCATTTTTGCTGGCCTGCCTCTTGCTCAATGTAGTTTTTGGTATTTCTTTGGTGCCAAGTAAGTACCAGAAAGGCGACATGGGTTTTGTGGTGCGAATTCTTATTTTAGTCTTCTCAACGAGTTTAGTAGCCATGTTGGCATCGGCGAAAAGTTCTAAAGTCGAGGGGTCTGAACCGCTTGTGTCTGGTCAACTTATTTTAAGTACTTCGACTAATTCTTTAAGTGTTGATGACGAAAACGGAATTGAGCTCTTTGGTTCCTATGGGGCGGAAGTGGCTTTGCAGTTACCAAAACTCTCAGGCCACAAGCAAAATATTGGCGCTTTTTTAGGATACGTTGTGGCCTACACTCATGAATTTGAGGGCGAGCGAGCGGGTGACTTTCTTGACCCAAGACTTAGCTATAGCTTTGTTGCGGGGGATTTTGGAATATTTAAAAAGCTGATCTTGGGTATCAGTGGGTTGGCTCCTGCGAACAAGGAAACAACAATTACTTCTATGCGAGGGGCAGTGGGACCGTTTGTTGCCTACGAGTTTGATCTTGGAAAAGTTCGAGTCGTTCAGCGTTGGAGCTACCGTCATGCGTGGTTTGAATATGATACAGAACCAAACGGGAGGATGAACTTTCCTGACGTTTTTAGTATAAGAAATAATTTGAACTGGAATATTTCGCGAGTCTTGAGTCTTGGAGTATTGGCGGCTCTGATATACTCAGTAGATTATAATCGCGTTGATAAGAGTGGTACTGAGATCGGTTTTGATGTAGGGTATCAGGTCACCAAGAATTTTTCTGCCTCGTTGGGAGTGCTCACAAGATCTGGGACACTGGCTGCGTCAGGAGACTATCACCGGGTTAATTTTTATGATCCTGGACGTGCAATCGGAAGTTTGGATTTGGCTTATGCTTTTTAGGATGGGGGTGCGTATGATAAAGAAAAATTTAACAATTCTTTTGAGTCTAACACTAATATCTACATTGATGAGTGCATGTGGCGCCAAACGCCCCATGGAAGTAGTTGTGAAAAATGATCAGGAGAAAGTAAGTACGGTTTCAACCACTGAGGATTTTATCTATCTGATTAGTGTCAGTGATGCAGATTCGCTTGCCGAGGCATCGCGTCCCCACTGGATGAGCTCTTCAAAGCTGGTGCGGTTTGCTTTCAATAAAACCAGCTTGGAGGTAAAGCAAGTTGTCGATGATCCTCGCTTCAAAAATAATCCTACAAACGAAAAGTCAATTTTAAGTATTCCAGTTGTTTACAAGAACTACCGGTGCAAACAAAATGACTTTAAGGAGTGCACTAATAAAGAAGAGTCTGAAGAGGACAGTACATGGGATAAGCGGGAATACTTTTTACCGGATTATGAACGCCTTCAAATTACAGAAGTTAGTTTTTTACCTTTGGCCTTAGATCAGATTACCGAGGGCTGTTTTAGTCAAACAAGTCAAAAACTTATTAGCTCGGAGTTGAAGCCCGAAAGTTTAAACATTGAAATTGAGCGCACTTACTCCGTAAAGGATATTTCATGTGCTAAGAGTGTTTTGGTTGGAACTCTGGAAGAGCTTTTAGCATCTCTTTCCTTTAAAGTTCGTTACCATATTTCTATTGTCAAGGCAGCGGCTTTAACCGATTCACGCTACCAAGAAGTTATCTATCCTCAGGGTGACCAAAGTATGTTTGGTTTTTTCACCACTGATAGTTCGCGCCTTGATATCGACAACCGCCCTTCAGCTGACAAAGTCATTACCAAACTTGACCGTTGGAGTCCCAATCGCAAAGAAATTGTTTACTATTTAAATGATGCTTTTGAAGGGGCGGAGTTTGCGAAAATCAAATCTCAAACTTATAAAGTTGCCGATGCTGTCAATGCTGCTTTTAAAGAAGCGGGGACAAGTGTTGATTTCAAGGTGAAGCCAGCACCGAAAGGAATGAGTGGTGAAGATTTACGTAATAGCATGATCATCATGGTACCAGAGGCGATGGATTCTGGCCTCTTAGGTTACGGACCGCATGCTTCAAATCCAAAAACCGGGGAGATCGTTCACGGTCGGGTAGTGATGTATCTTGGCAACATGAAACAATTCATTCATCGGACTTGGGATGAAATTGTTCTTAGTCAAGTAAATCAGAAAGTTCCGAAGGCTGTTCCTTCGGGAGATACGGGAAGTAATAGCAGTGAAACGGTTTCTGGCCCAACTCAGTCAGTGAGCTTTGCCGGCGAGTTATTGGATTTACACCCGGTGACTTCAACAAAGAAAAATGCCATTGTAGATTCTAAATCCAGCTTTAAACTTCCAGATGGTGTCGTTGTTAGCAGTCCGGTGGCGGCTGTTAACGCCTTAACAAAATTTATGAAGTCGACAAACTCGAGTAAGAAGGCGCTTGCTGGTCTTGAGATCGATAAGGGCATAGTTGCAGACGACATCGACGATTATGCGCGAAAGCATTTAAGTGACCTCGAGTATTACTCCAATAACAATTACTATCCCGCTGACTACTTTGGCTTTGAAAATGCGATACTATCAGCGTTCAAAGGAAAAATTCCTGAGAACTTACTTAAAACTTGGTCACAAATGACAGAGTCCGAGCGAGCGCAGGTAATTGATCTCGTCTTGCCAGTCGCGTGGACAGTGACTTTAATTCACGAGATAGGTCATACACTCGGGCTCCGCCATAATTTTTCGGGATCCGAAGACAAAGATAATTTTTATTCTAAGGAAGAACTGAAAGGTCATGGCATTGATCATGACATACACATTTCGAGTGTGATGGAGTATCCGTTTGAAGATATCGGGGCGCTCCCTATTATGGGTAAGTACGATGTCGCCGCGCTTCGTTTTGGCTACGCCAGAAAAGCCTTGCTTGCGGATGGAAAAACATTAGTGAGCATTGGTGAAAAGGGTATCAAGGCCAAACAAGAAGAACTCGAAAAGGAGCTTGAGAAACTTCCGCAAGACCAACAAACGTCAGAAGCTCAGAAAAAGTATTCACTTAAATCTTACGACTACTGTACTGATGAACATGTAGACGCAAATCCGGGTTGTAAACGATTTGATACGGGTACAAATTTAAAAGAGATTGCTCAGCATCAGATCAATATTTACGATCGCTACTACAAATATAGAAATTTCCGTTACGGTCGACGTTTCTTCAACGTCGAGGGTGATGGAGCGTATTTGTCGCGTATGATGGGCTCGTTTCGTGACATGCGTCTCTTTTTTGAACGTTACGAAGCGATCAAAGAATCGATACCCAATGACGAGTTGTGGGAAAAGGATCCCAATTTAAGCCCGCAAACGAAAGAATATCTGAAAGGCTTGAAAGAAGGAATAAATTTAATTGCGAATCATATGATGAGTGTAATGGTCCAACCAGAGCCCATTTGTTTGTACCGGGCTAAGGGCGACAAACAGGTTCGTTCTTATCCACTTATTTGGATTCAAAACCGCTACGCAAATCCTTTCCGCAGTCAGTATAATCCTAGCGTGTATAGTTGTTTGCGAGATTTACGTAGTAACGAGCAAATCCAGTGGGTGGGACAGTTTGGGCGTTACATCAACTCGCGCAAGGACCCCACAACAGAAAACCCTTTCGTTGATGAGATTGATGTTCGTGGTATAGCCATCGACAAAGCTTTAGCCTCACACTTTTTAATGACACGTTATTTGGGAAATCTATCAAGTGATTCTACGACAGGAAACTTCTTTGATATTCCTGAGCAACGAGAACGGTTAAAGGAGCTCTATATGGCGATAATCCTTGATGAGGTACCGGTAAAAGTGTCAGCGGCATTGACGGATGGTTCGACGGTAGAAATTAAGGAGGTTATGAGTATGTGGTGGATGAATCTGTTCAAGCCTTCTGCTTCGGGTCGCGTTAATCACGTACTTGGTATTCATGGTGAAACTCCGTTTGCCGAAATCTTGTTACGCCAAATTGATCGGTACGCTGGAAATATTCGTGATCCCGAAGGGTCGTTAGAGTTGCTACGTGAGTTTCAAGTCACACGGAACTTAAATACGGAAGATATAAAAGCCAGGACGCATAAGAAAATCGCCGCTGCGGACGGTAATATCTTTTATATTTTTCCAGAAAATACATTGGCGGAGAGAATCTATGAGCGTTGGGAAATAGCGACAGTATTAGAACCAAATCCCTTTGAAATTCAAGCGACTCTTGCGGAAGCTTTTAGTAAAAAAACACCAAGAGAGGAGTTAAGCGCAAACCTTCAAAAGCTTGTCAAAGATGTTCTAAAAGTTACTGACGAAAAGCTTGCGGCGGCGTTGTTAAAAAATGGCCTAGAGACTTTTGATTATTTGGCAAAACGCGGTGATGGAGCAAAAGTTATGGCAAACGTAATGACAGGACTGCAAAAGTCAAAGAACTTTTATGAAGGTTTGATCAATGCGTTGCCGGATTCCCGTGGTGGAGGTCGTCACGCAATCAACGCGAATATCAGCATTCAGGTCCGAGGGAAATAGTTTTCTAATCCGCCCCCTTAAACATGGAGCTCTTGTCTTGTCGGTAGGGGGTTAACTGACTTGAAATATTGTTGTAGCGTTTCGCGCTGGCGACGAGAAAGGTCGGTAAACTTAATTCCTATGCCCCCTGGGTAATTCCCTTTCGCATCGTGGTTGCGTACAACCATTGCGTTACAGCGGAGCGATCTAAATGTACCCAACGTAAAACTTAAACTTACCATTTCACCTGTATCAAATGTTTTAACTTGATTGGGCTTTAACGGAATAAAAGTTCCGCCAGTTGAAAGATCATAAGTATCAGTATAAAAACCATCGCCACCACGAGTAGGATTTACGAAAACAGGGACTTTGACCTTAAAGCGTTGGGGTATCTGCCACCAGCGTTTTTGCGGTGAACCAAGAGCAGCATTTACAGAAGGAACGAAGAAGATTCCGTTGATTGATGAAAATGCAACTGTACCTAAGAAGGTCATCGTGGTGGAATAGTCTAGTCCCACATAACCAACAATGAGATTGTTCCAAGCCACAAGTAAAGTTGTAATTGGCAGAAACCAGCGCAGTTTTGGGTCTGCATGAAAAGACAAATAACTTCCATACATACATGAAGCCACAACCATCCAATTCAGAATGCTTAATTTTGCCAAGATTGGTATTATTTCCCACGGCATGTGTTGATACAAGATCATGATTTGCACTGGAAACGCGACGATGATCCCAACAAAAAGTACGGTTAATAAATCAAAAGCAAAAGGTTTCTTCTTCATGACTACTCCCTTTCGGCAAAGTGATAACAGTAACTTGAGATGCGGTTGATGTATTTTTTCGCTTCACCTAGCTCATTGTCGTTAATCCAATTATAGCCGCGTGTTTCAAGAGCCCGACGTACTCGACTTGGTCCAGAATTGTAACTCGCAGTGATCACGTCGGTAAGTCCTTGGTCGACGTTAGCATAGACGGCTTTAACCAGTGTGATGTTCTGAGCTTTTCGCCAATAGTTATCAAGATACTGTAAGTAACTAATGCCCCCACGCATCGAGTACATGGGGTCAAGCCGCCATTCATTTCTTTCATTAATTTTTCCCAGGTAGATAAGTGTTTTAAGATAAGCGTAATTCACGACTCCGACTTTAGGATTACGCGGCCAATGAGGGTAGTCGTCGATAATTTCTTCTTCCGCTAAATTTGTAATTTGCGTAAGCCCAATTGCCTTTGCCCAACTGACTGCTTTAGGATCAAATGAGCTTTCTTGCGCAATGAGACCGGCAAAGTAACTGGGATTATATTTTGCTTCGGTGGAAAGAAAATTGATTCCCTCAACATAACTTGCTGGCACCCGAAAGGTATTCTCCATCCTAGGGCGGAAATTCGCGTAGATATTGCACGTCGGTTTCTCAAAGCTCGACATGATGGGAGTTGAGCGAGAGTTATGCGCGTAAACAAATTGAATGTCGTTTTCTTTTTCAGCTTGAATTTTTAACTTCGGAATCGTGATGAGGATTTGATTTTTATCTCTTTGTAACGAATCCTTGCGTTGTAATGAGATAGAATTAGTAACGTCGTAACCATTGTAATAAATATTAAACTGATAACCATAATCGACTCCTTTAGGATCGTGAATTTGAATTATTAAATCATTGGCTTGATGCAAAACTTGCTTTTGCGGATAAAAATACATCTTCGGTGTCGACGGTTTCATAACGATTTCACGCGTTGTTCGTGCTTCGACAAATTTTTTCTTATTTGGCTTTTTAATCGTATGAACGGCACCAAATGGTGTCGTTGGTCCCGCGCACGCCGTAATAGTAAGAGATAAAAGCAGAACTATGAGATGTTTATCCATAACCCCCGCCTTTGGTCTAGTTATAGTTATCGGTGAAATTAGGGGGTAACTGAAGATGTAAAAACGGTAAATTATTTAGTGATTTCTATTTGTTAAATTAGCGTCACTTCGAGAATTATGCCTTACTGTCAAACTTTTTTACATTTGAATTCCTAATTAGGGCTAATTTTGGCAGACGAGAAGTTGCGGCGCATTTTATCTCATCTAACATGGCACGTATCTTGATCCATTACGTTTTGGAGATTTCTTGCTTGAACGCTAGTCCAATGTTTGGAGGACGAATGGCACAAAAACAGATCAGGCTTTTACGATTTGCAATCCTAATTATACTTTGTTTTTTTCGAACGGTTTCGGCAGCCGATCTTGAAATTGGTACGGATGGTGAAGAAGCTCATGAATACCTTATAAGGGAGGCGGGGTTTATTCGTGATGCATGTCGAGCAAATTGTGATTTTAATAATCAAAAGTTCAGATATATTAATTGGGACGACCTTCAGCTGCTCAAGAATGAGAAAAACCTTATCGGGTTTGCGGGACGAAGTTCACCTTATGACCTTAGTAACCCGACTGACAAAAAGGAATATGACGTTACCTTGCGACACATATTGGGTATTTTGAGCGGGCTTGATCCTCGCCACGATGTCATTGTTGGCGGAGCTACAGATACGGGGTTTAACTCTATTTTATTTCGAGAAGCAGCGCTTGCTGGATTTACGACTTTGGGATTAACTTCGCTCAAAGGTAGTGAATACAAACCAGCACCAATGCGCTATGGCTATTTGGATCGCGGCGTCAGTTTTGGGAAAGAGTCACGAACTTTTGCTCAAGTTGTAAATACGGTATTTGCCTTAAACGGTGGTAATCAAACAACGCGCGAAATAGTTCTCGCTGGTCACGGTTACAAAAAAGAAGTGTTTGTCGTCGACCTTGGTACTCCCAGTGTCGCAGTGAAAGTATTGAGTCAGGACTTTCCGATTTATTCAACGGGAACACAGGCGGTGCAAAAATACAGAGATAATCTGAAAAAAAGGTTCAATGGTAGGTCTGACGTATTGGCGAGAGAATCAAATATTATACGGCCTGACCTACTGAAATCATTTGTTCGAGGAAAAAAAGTGATCGGCATTACCTCTTATTCAATGATGGAGCCAAACGCGAAGCTTACAGAAAAAAATGAAAAATTTTCGTCTGATTTGCTAGATCGTCTTAATCCTAATGAAGTGATAATTGCACTAAGTGGCAGTGATTTGGGCGCCGAGGCTGAATTCGCTCGCGTGGCTAAGAAAAAAGGCTTTACGGTGATTGCATTGACCGCAGCACTGTCAGACCCTGACCAAATGTTAAAAAATTTAGATGGTATTTTTGTCGTCGCTGAGAGTTGGGAGGGTCGTGTTGGTGAGTTCATTAAACTCCTTGATGGATTAATTTCCTTTGGTGGTAGTCAGGTTGTCATTGATCAGATTTTAGCGGCAAAGACACGTGCCATTCCATGGGTTCATATTCCAGATACTGTTGTTCTCACTGACAGATATTTTTTTGCTGACGAAAAAACTAATTTCTTTACAGACGGATCGTTAGCCGGTGAATTTCTTTTAGGTGGTATAAAAAGTGGTCGCGGTGGGTCTTGTCAGGGGTTATTTTTTAGACTTTAAATGCCTAAGATTTGTTGGGAAGTAAAAGTTTGAACCGACAACCAAAAGTCCATAGACGCGATGAAAGCTCCGCCATAAGAACCACCGCGATTAGATAAAAGTCGAATAAGCGCGGGTGTTGCCGGATGTAGGGAGCGAGGGTGCCAAATAATGCCAACCAAAAAAATTGAATTAAGTAAACTCTTCCAAAGTGTTGATTCCAATGAAGGCGAGATAGCCAGCGCACAAATTTAATTTGAGCAAGATAATTATTTACGGAATCCAAGAAAGCAAGCCTTAAAAACAGGGTTAACCAAAACCAATTCCCCCAGAAGATTTCCATTCCTTGGCGAAAAATATAACAGTAAAATTCGGAATTAAATTTTACATTGTAATACGCGCCAATATATTGCGCGCACCACAGCCCTAGTGGGACCCAAAAAAACCATTCAATCTTATTCCAACGGGGTAGATAGTCAATTTTCTCTTTGCTGTAAAACCCAAATCCATAGTACATCCAAATAAGTCCGAGCCAGGGCAAAAGCGGCCAACCTGCCCTGACGTGATCACAGACCCCGATCAGGACATGTTGTAACAGTAAGGGAAGTTCTTGTAAGGCAGAAATTTCCCACCAATTAAAGAACATCGTCAATGTACCTATGCCCAGACCAATTTTCATAAGGGTCTTAGATCGCGAGATTGGAACGAGAGTGATAAACGAAAAGAAGATGAACTGGTATACATCCCACTCCAAAAAATAGGATTGAAAGAAACCTCCTTGAGTGAAGCCGACTAGCAACATCCCAACGGCGGAATAAATAATAATGCGACGAGGGAGATGTTTTTGCGTAAATCCTATTAAGAATGCGCTGATGGTAATCGCGGCGATTCCACTGAGACAAAAAAGTCGACAAAGAGGCAGTAGAAGTGCAGAAAAATTATCATCCACTGTAAAATTAAAATCTTGAGTTTGAAAGATCGTTTCGTGTCCATGATACCAAATAATCAATAGAACTGCGTAGGTTCTCATAATATCAAAAAGGTAAAAGCGCGATTTACTGGTCACGGGTAGTAAAGAGACATGTTGTTGGAAAAGTTTATAATCCCGGTGGTGGGGCCCATTACGAAGTTAGTCATTGTATTTTCGCAAAATTTTTTAAATGGGCTAGGAAGACGCATGAAATTGATACCCATGTACTCGGGGATAAACAATGGGTCACGGACACTAGAATAGTGACCCATGACCTGAACTGCGTTTTCAAAGTTTAGAATATTTTTCTTTTGTTGAGCGTTCATTAGGTTTTGAGTGGCAAAGCACAGCCGACGCTCAATGAGCTCACGTCCACCGTATTTTAGAGAAGCTATCAGGGTTTGAGGTAGAAGATCTACGGGTGGAAGATGTTTGATGGTTGTTATATAGCTGGGGATGTCATCCTTATGACAATTAAAATATACTTTGAAAGTATTCTTGTCAAAGTCCCAGCCAAGGCCACAAATTTTTTCTACAGGTAATCCTGCATTGTCTGAAATCTCATTTTTTTTTATTATTTTAGTTGCTAGCTCACGAAGGTCGTCTTGTTGGTGCTCAAAGCCCAGTGAAAATCTCGCAAACGAAGGCTTGTGGTTTTGAATTGCAGGGGCCCAAAATATTTTTTTGTAAACCACGCCATCGGGAGACTTCCAGCAGGGCTGAATTGTCTCTTTTAAGACAGCAGCAATGTAATTTTTTTCAACCGTGCCAAATTTTTTTGAAAAGTCAAAATAGGTCTGGTTGTACCAGTTCATCATGCGTAACAATAGGTAAGTGTAATAGCCTGGTTTAGGATGTTTAAGGAATGTTTCAAAAAATCCAAAACCAGGAATTGCGAAAAACGTGGTTAAGCTCGAAATACCATAAAGAAAGGTGCGACGGTCGACTGTTCTCACTGAAACCTCTTTGGGCGAAAGATTGAGTTTACCACTGGCTTATCCTTATTAATTGCTAAAGCCTCATCATCAAGTTGGTGTGTATTGACGAAACCAATATTCTGAATTCGTGGGGAAAGAGTTGCGTAATCGAAGCCTTTCACGGGAGCTGAACTCACATAAACAAAGGACTCAATCAATCCAAAGAAAAAAAGGTTCTCGAAGCCCGCCGCCTTAAGGCTGTGATAGATTATTTCCTGAGGCTTCAAAATCGGTATACGCCCTGAAAACGGATCGAGGTCAATAACGGGGGCGTCAAGGATGCAAAACCCGTCCCCTGTTAGATTGTATTTCAGTATACGATAAAATTCTGTGCTAAATAATTTTGAAAGGTCGTAACTATTAGGATACGGGAAGTCGACAAAGATAGCCTCAAATTTATTTTTATTTTTTCGCAGGAATCGAAATGCGTCGTCGACAATAACATGGACTCGAGGATTTGTAAGCGAATATTTATTAAGACTCGAAAGAAAAGGATGTTTGGTTGCTAGATCTAACATCATGGGATCGAGTTCGACCAAAATGATTTCTTCTACCGATTCATATTTTAGAAGCTCCGTGACTAGGAGGCCATCACCCCCTCCTAGAACTAGCACCTTGCGGGGAATTTTCTTATAAAGGTTGAGTGCTCCATGAACCATAGATTCATGGTAAAGAACTATAGTTTTTTCGGTGAACTGAGTTTGTTGATTGAGGTAGAGACCCCAATTTGTTTTAGCACCGATACTAGAGGTAAACCCTTCTGGTACGATGTCAATCGCTTGGTATTTTGACTGATATCGCTCGATGGTGGGTAGGTTAGAAATTGTCTGGGCATAGTTTTTAGCTGCAGCAAAGCTTTTTTTTACAGGGTGTAGATCCGCATAGAAGGTCTTTAAATAGAACTGGGTTATCCATATTGCCCAATGACTCGCAAGTACGATGGCAATCGCAGGAAGTAAAGCAACTGATGTTTTTCTCAAATTTAAAAGTGATTTTTGAGCAAGCGAAAGAAAAAACGCCGCTAGTAGGTTTAATAAACCTAAAAAAACACCAGCGGATATTAGGTCAAAAAACGGTATTAAAAAAGTTGCGGTGGTGACGATGCCAAGTAGGTTGCCGAAATAGCACAGGCCCAGAATCAAACCAAATTTTCGCTCCTGGTTAGGATTATGAATATTGATAAGTAGGGGAATTTCCATTCCGCTTAAAAAGCCGATCAATATCGAAAATGGTTGAAGAGCGAGTATTTGAAAATAGGGTTTTTGTGTACTCTCAGATATTTGCGGAAAGAGATTCCAAAAGAAGGCCGTAAAATAGGAGACCATGAGATATAAAGCGGGAATGGCAATGGCTCCCAAGAAGGCAACGAGGAGTTCAATGCGAAAGAGGCAATCAATCGGGGTTTTCGGCACCCTTCGAGATACTCGATTGGCACCTATTCCCATCGCCAGCAAATAAAGACCAAGGGTTAAGGTTTGTGCTACTATTTCTTTGGCTGAGATTTGCGTAATAAACTTTGCGAGTAGAGCAGAATAGCCAATGCTGGAGAACGAAAAAAGTAGAGCTGAGAGATAAGTAAATTTGATCACCATCAGTCCGTTAGCATTTTGCCAAAATATGAAATCAACTGAGAGTTAAAAACAAAACCTAATATTATTGCCGTAAAAAGGAAACAAGCATAAATCTTCTGAGTGAATTTGTGTGGTCTCAAAACATAGAGCATCGATCCCAAATTTAGGATGAGACAAAAGTTTAGCGTAGCAAAAATACCAAGTTCCGGAAGTAAAAAAAATGGAAATAAAACGGTAGCTGCAAACATGCCGCCGAAGTCGTACGACAAAATCTCGATTGCGGCGGAAGGGTCGTTGGCCATATTCATAATAAGCGGCAATTCAAATCCCGTCAAAAATGCTATACCCAATATAATGAGGTAACTTACTATGTAAGTAAAAAGAGAACTTCCAAACCGAGACTCCGCCAAAAGAATCGTTATTAGTCCAAATTATATTTTCTTGGATTATTTTAAGGCTTCCACATTTTTGGGTGGCTCTGGCTTATTTTACGATTTATCACAATTATCGTCAGTTTTATGGATTCACAAAGTGGTACGAGAAACTCAATCAACGAAAGTGTTTCTACTCTGGAACTTTAGTTCAACTTTTATGTTTGATTCCCTTTTTCCTCTTTCATTTTCGCTCGGGCGTTGCCTTGGGCTACATGACTGACAGAGATTTTTTGGTAATTCCGAATCGAGATATTTTTCATTGGGGAAGTTGTTTCTATGTCTTGACTCTTTTAGTTTGGATCGTTTTAGAAATTGATTTGTTAGTAAGAAAGAGTGTATTCGAGGCCAATCGTGTCTTAAGTATTTTCGTGCCATCTATTCTATATGGTTATGGGTTTTTGAAGGGACACGTGTTTGTCGATATTGTATTTCCGTTGTTAATCGCGCATGCAATCTCTTATTTTGCCGTAATGGCCCTGAGTTTAAGACGCTTAAAGCCCACGAAATATACGTTTATGAAGGCTTTAGGTATCGTTGTTATAACTGCCTTTGTTTTTGGTAGTTCTGACTATATTTTTGAAACACTTAGCCTGTCACCGTACACTGATTATGTGAAAGACTCAACCGTCTGGGGTGCGCTAGCTATTTCGGTGTTGGTCACGCCAGTTATTTGTCACTATGTTTTTGATGCATGGATTTGGCGTTACTCGCATCCACGTTCCAAAGTTATTTTTACTGCGCAATAGCTTCTTTCAATAGGGCAATCAAAAATTCTTCAGAGCGGTTTAAATTGCTTTTGGGCACAGAATAAATGAAAACATAAGAACCTACTTTATCGGCCCGATTTGCCAAACTGATTATTCGATTTTGCGAGCTGCCGCGAAAACGCCAAATTTTTGCAGGTTGAAGTTTTGTGGTTGCCGGTAAAGTGACACTTTTTTCAGGAGCGGGAAGGGACTTGGGCCATATTTCCTTGTCGTCGGTTTCTCCTATGCCAGTCTTGTGTAAAAATGGCGCAATTTCGTAAGGGCTAGTGATTTTGTTACGGGCAATGATAAATAGGTCTGTCCCATCTGTCTGGTCAACCCCATGTAAAATTTCAACGTCATCAGCTTCAATTTCAACTTTTTCATATTTTAAAGCGTGAGGCATAGGAAAATTAATTTTCGCATTAATCCAAAAATTTGTGATTGCCGCCCGAGAAGCTCCTTCGCTCATCGCATCTGTGGAGTTAGGGTTGCCTACAATGTTGTCGACCCGCACACCATCACTTGTTTTGGTCACCGTAGTTTCAATCACAGGTTGACGATTTAGAGGCACATTCTGTTGCTGCATTTTCTCAACTATATTTACGAGAATTACAACAACGCCGACACTAACTAATAACGCTGGTAAAATGAGTGAATTTTTCTTATGCAGTTTAGATGAATCCATGCCCTTAATTTATAGAGCAGAGATTATTTATTCAAGTAATTTGTTTTTGTAACAGACTAAATACGCTATCTAACATTTCCTCAGTTAAACGTTTAGTAAATGTATTTTGCTGACTCGGATGATAGCTGCCAACTACAAAAATACGATCCCTCGATAGAAAACTTTTACCGTGTGCAAATTTTGGTTTTGGAGACGGCGCGAGATCTTGCCGACGGAAATAATCGTAAATTGCATTCCATGCAATTGCGCCAAGAGCCACCATGGCTTTTGGCTTTGTTTCTAAGATTGTTTTATCAAGGTACTCCTGACAGTTAAGGATTTCTTGGGGCAGCGGTTTGTTATTAGGAGGGGCACAATGATTTACCGTCGTCACCATACAGTTTTTTAATTTCAAACCATCCTTTATATCAATGCATTTAGATTGATTTGCAAAACCAGCCTTATAAAGTGCGCGATAGAGCCAATCTCCACTACGATCACCGGTAAACATGCGCCCAGTGCGGTTTCCACCGTGTGCTGCCGGTGCTAAGCCCACAACTATGATTTCTGCTTTGGAATCACCAAAGTTAGGAACTGGTTTTCCCCAGTAGATATCGTGAGAAAACGCCCGACGTTTCTCGGTAGCAATCTCTTTACAATACCTACGCAGTCGAGGGCAGCGTTCGCACGCAATAATTTTTTGATTTAATTTTTGCATTTGTAGAAGGTATCATAACTGGCTCAAGAGAGAGAAGATTTCTTTCTCTGTCTCAAAATTTGTGATCAAAATTTAGTAGCGGCCTCAGCTGAAGCGTCCTAACATTTGTGGAAATAGTGCGTTAGATTTTTAGGATTCTTTTACTTTTCGAGTATTCACCAACTGAATTATTTAACAGGCTCCTTTTGCTCAATAACACATTTTGGAATGTGATTGTTTTGCAGATGCCAATATACCTGGGAGTGAATCTCCTGAAGGGCTTGTTTGGTCCGTGTTTTTGAGTTGAGTTTTTCAGAACTCATTCCATCAGTTGCGGCCTGCCAGTAGCCACGCCCTACTAGTGTTATAGGGTCTCTTTTTGCAAGAGATAGAACTGATAAAGAAAATTCTATGTTTAATTTTACAGTATTTTCGAGAAGGGGGCCTTGCCATTCTCGATTGGTGAAATTTTTTTCAAGTGAAAGGGAAAGTGTCGCAATTTGATTGAGGCTTTTGACTTCGGTCATTATGTAACCTTTTTGACCGAATAAATCCAATATATTAATAAATTCATCATCCTCGTAGATCTTAGGAACGTAGATTTCACAGGTTGGATGTGTAAACTCACGTGGGTCATCACATCCGACAATAAAAAGGGCAAAAATAACCAAGGCAACAAATGTTTTCATTCTGACTCCTGCTAATTAAGCCGCAAGATAAGGCGCCTGAACAAATAAATCGACTTACTTAATATTACTTGTTCCCCAAGGTCTGTTTTTGATCGTATGGAGAGTCTAAAAACGAATCTCTTTCCTACATGTTTTTTATCGAGCGAATTATGATTTGAGCCTCATTTTCGATTTCATTCATTTTTCCACTTGCCTGTCCAATAGCGCCAGAAATTCCTCCGCCAAAACGAACCTCGGTATTTGCGGCATTCACTATGGCAGTGCATTGATGAAATTTAAAATCAATGATGGATCCCTTATATATTTCTATACTCTTAGCAGGAATTGTTACGGTACTTTGAATTTCTAAGTAGGCCTCTTTAAAAGCACCATAATCTAAATCTGCCATTCCAATGAAACCTAATTTTATATTCTTACGAGCTTGTAGTGCGGCTAAAATAATTTGCTTTGCGAGCTCAGTGCGTGAAATGCCAACACGATTCAAGAAAATTCCGCCACCTATAAGCGGTATAAGAACGGATTGGTGTTTATTCTGTTCTGCTAGCAATACGGAATTAAAAACTGAGTTTTTTATACTATCTAGGTTAGGTTCAAAATAATTTCCTGAGCGAGTCATGCTTCCACTAGCGGCATGAATAATTGATGTAATCCCAGTTTGTCGTAAATCACCCGAAGACGTTATTAATGCAGATCCACGAGGCAGCATGCCAATTTCAAGCTCTCCATTATTAATTGTGTTCTTGGTAGATACCTTCATATTTAGATCCTGAAATACGAGTAGGCAGGCTTCATCAGACCACACAGTATTTACTAACAACAATACAATTGTACCCACAATTGACTTAAGCATAGCAGAATGAGCAAATGCGAAAACAGTACCAGTTTAGCTCAATTATATCTGTTTATAGAATTAAAATTTGTTTAGACTATAGTCGGTGTGACCAATTTTCCGCACCTACGGAATAATTGTGATATATTTGACTGGCAGGTCTGACCGACAATTGAATTCACCTGGAGTATGTGATGAAGAAATTTCTCTTTGTACTTTTATCTTTATGTTCGTGCCAAGCCGTCGACCGGCGGCCTAATTCTCAGGGAGATTATTATCCTCTAGTCTTAGGGCATAGGGGTGCTTGTGGGTATAAACCCGAACACACGGAAGCATCTTATTTAACAGCCGTTGAAATGGGCGTTGATTTTGTCGAACCCGATTTGGTGGTAACTAAAGATGGAGAAATCATTCTGAGGCATGAATATCAAATTGGTGAAACAACAAATATTAGTGAAATTTATAAATCCCGAAAGAATTCTTATGTTGTTGATGGCGAAAAAATTGATGATTGGTTCGTTAATGACTTTACCTTGAAGGAACTTAGAAAGGTAAGAGCTGTCGAACGATTGCCTTACCGAACAAAAGAATTCGACGGAGAATATCCGTTGATGACCTTTGAGGAATTCATTCAGTTGATTCAGAGGCAGGAGAAGAAAATCGGTAAAAAAATTGGAATTGTTCCCGAAATCAAACATTCGACCTTCACAAAATCCCTAAAGCTCCCAATAAAGTGCGGCAAAGAAAAGCGTACTTGCTCATTTGAAGACAAAGTTTTAGATATTCTTCACAAATATGGTTACGATCAGGAAGGGGCTTCTCCCGTAATCATTCAATCTTTTGAAATTGAAAATCTAAAATATATTAGAAATTCCTTTAAGGGGCACTCTCGTTATAAACTTCTTCAGCTGATTGATGAACCACAAATGAAATTTGCCGACGAAGTCGCAGCAAAACGATCGACCACCTTCCGAGATGTCATTACGCCTGAGGGAATGAAAAAAATAGCCGAGTACGCGGATTATGTTGGACTCTGGAAATGGTATATCCAGCCGTTTGAGGTCAGAGAGAAAAAAATATTTTTAGCGGAACCAACACCTCAACCTCTTCAATGGGCCCATGAGGCGGGACTCGGTGTCGTTGTGTACACGTTCCGAAGCGATAAGGAGAATGTTGCGCCTAAGTATAAGGATAAATATTCAGAGTATTACCAATATTTTGATTTGCGTGTGGACGGAGTCTTCACTGACTTTGCTGCCGACGGAGTTGAGGCTAGAAAAATGTTCCTACAATCGAATGGACTTTAAAATAGTTTCAGATCTCGATTATGATTTGATTCAATTCGATTCCTGGATACAAAAATTGTCACAACTATGTCATTTTTCCGCTTATTATTTCGGGATTGGCAAAAATACAGTTCGTTAAAAGTGGCGTATCTATTGCATTTCCGGCGTTGCACTTAAATAACTATCTTATAATAAGGGAGCCTTTATCATGAATATAAAATCTTTAGCATATTCGCTTGCACTATCTGCACTGTCACAGGTGGCGCTTGCCGATATGGCAGATGTTTCGAATAATTTTGCCTTAACAATGTTAAAAAGCGTTTCAGCGCAGAAGAGTAATCAGAATGTGGTTATTTCTCCCACAAGCTTAAACTCCGCTTTTTTGATGGTTTTAGCGGGAGCCGGCAAAGCAGATCAAGCTCTCGTGTTGAAGTCTTTGGGCTACAAAAATGCGACAATCGCTGAAGCTCTTGAGGATAATAAAAAATTCGAATCAGGCTTGGTAAAATCTGAAGGTTACAGTGTTTCTTCGCAAAACGCCCTTTTCACAAATGTCAGTCTAGATTCTCAATATAAAACTTTGATTGAAAACAATTTGGCCGCAAAAACGTCGACAATTGATTTTTCTAAAAGTGGTGCTTCGGCACTTATTAATCAATGGGCGGATCAGTCAACCCAAGGAATGATAAAAGAAATTGTTAAGGACAAAGAAATTCAGGAATTAGCTTTCTTGGGACTTAACGCCACTTTTTTAGATGCAAAATGGGCTTATGCTAAATTTGATTCGCCGAGCGAGCACGGCCGCGACTTCTTAAACGAAAAAGGTGAGGTCGTTGGAAAAGTAAAGCTTATGGTATCCAACCCTAAAATCCGTATTGCCAAAAAAGAGTATGATAAATTTACTGCCTATGAAGTTCCATACACTCTAGACGACACCGGCAACGCCAAAGGTTCAATGATCGTTCTTCTGCCAAAAATCACTAATGCAGAAGAATATAGAAAATCAATGTGGAGTGAGAACAAGATTAAACCAAACATTATTCCTCTTAGCGAGGTTTTAGAAAGTTTAACTGGTGAAAGCATTTCTCAGATGTCAAAGGATCTCGCAGCATTACGTCTTGAGAAAAATGTGCGCCCATTGCTTTTCAACATGCCAAAATTCAAAGTTGAAACTGAAGTTGGCGAGGAGCTAAAAACAATGGTCTCTAATTTAGGAGCTAGCTCTATCTTTGGAAATATCGACATGTCGCCAATGGTTGAGAACAACTTTAAGGCTCTTTGGAGTACTTCGAAAATTAAATTGATCAAGCAAAAAACCGTAATTGAGGTGGGAGAAGAAGGAACTAAAGCTGCAGCTGTGTCAGCGATCGGTGGCTTTCCAGAATCTTGTCCACCACCTTCTGTCGTATTGAATCGTCCTTTTGCTTATTTGGTTAAAGACAATGCTTCTGGTCGCATTGTTTTTGCAGGGAATTTCGTAGCGCCAAATTAATTGGCCAAGTTAATTGGACTGGGGGAGCTTTTGCAAAAGGCTCCCTATTTTTTTCTCTTTGTCGTAATTTTATCAGTACAAACAATATAGTTGTCGACGGCCGGTTGTAGCCAATAATTTATGAGAGATTGGTAACCTTTAGCCCTCAATGGAATGTGCGAAACTTGGGCGAGTGTCAGAGCATTTATTTTTTCTGAAGGTAAATTTGTTTCGCAGGTAACTAGAAACTGACGGCTTTGACTTTCTGAGCTTGTTACTTGTAGAGCTATATAGCCCCCTTTAGAGAGTTCGATATGATTGATGAGAGTGCCTGCAGGTGCGGTTGCCTCGGCCCTCCCAGCGACTATTAACGATAAAAACAGGTGTATCAACATCACTTCGCTCCTTGTGCAAGATTGATTAAATATGACTGTATTGATTGTCGGTCGCTATTACTGAGTTGGTACCCAAAAGGCATTCGACCGTTTTCAATATAGGCCAGAGATTTGAATAAGAATTGAGGATCTGTTTGCATTTTTCGTTTTAGATCAGCGTTGGACGAGAAAAAGTGATATGCGGGGGGGAGGTACGAATTTTTCGTGTGGCAAGCTGTACAATAGGTCTGAATGTTTTTTTCACCATCTTTAATATTTGAAATATTGGAGACTAAATTTATTTTTTCAACAACCATTTTTAAGCTAAGGTTTTCAGGCGCCGATGCGAGGGCTGGTAAGTCTGAAATTTTTGATGTTGTATAGCCTGCTTGATAGACTTTCGCTAAGGTGGCACACATCTTTTCTTGATTTTTAGCGTCGAATTCCACCTCACCACCAAGATCATCAATACACGAAAAATTTTGTGATTTAAAAAATGCGGATACACCGCGACTCAGTTTGAAATTTCCTTTTAGTTCGGGAACAGTCTTAGCAGTGTCTTCAAACAAAAGGCCCTGGACAATGGCGGCTATTGAAATATCGTGTCCGTGGGCTCCTTGAATTCCTGTAGCATATTCAGGATCGTCTGGGCGATTGAAATGCAGGGTCCAATCCTGAGGGCCCAGTCCAAAAACTTTTCCTACACTGTAAAGGTGGAGTGTTCGTGAGTCGGGTGAGCGAGGATCCATTCCACTCGCATCCAACACGTAGCTTGGCGTTGTATAAGAAGGTCCTAGCACCTTTGACAGTTCTTCGCCCAAATTCAAATTTTTGCAACTTAAGCTCTCCATAGCGAGTAGCGGGGCAACCTTTGAATAGTCTTTGTGACGCAAAAACGTATAGGCAATTCGTTGAGCATTGAGATGGCTAAGGGCATCGGTAAATTTGAGATTCGCTCTAATGTGGTAATTGTCGATTTTAAGCTTTTGTAAATAATTTCCTACTTCATACGGTTCGGTCGACTTAACTAATCTTTCGATAGAGTTGTAGGGGTACTCGTTGTATCCAGGGGGTAATTTTTTTGGCCAGGGTAAAGTCTGAAAGCAAGGATTATTGGCGGCAAAGTTTTTGAACTGATGAAACTGCGAAAGTTCTTTTTCATTTTTAAAGAGAGTGTCATCTTCACTACCGAAGAAGCCTGGCCAGTTAGGATAGGCTGGAAATATCGCTCTAAGATTTTGGCCTGTACCGTGGCAATTGGTGCATACGGGAGGGTCAATATGAACTCGGTGTCTATTAATTCCTATCGAAGTCGCGGTGACTTCCTTAAACTTGAGTTCGGGTTTCTCAAAAACTAAGGACATTGAACGCCACCTGGCATTTGGTGGATTTTCGAAATAAAGGACTTCGACACTTCCATAGTCCTGGCTTTCTTTGTTGCAGATGAATGAGAGGACGATCTTACCGTCGGCGCTCATGCGTAATACCCTTGGCCACCTTTCATCAACAAGATGATGTTGTAGACTTTTTGTTCCGTAGACAAAAGTAAAAGTTTGCAGAGACCCTTCAGGAATATTCCGTAAAAAATCGAGCATTGTTTTATTTTTTTCCGAATCTGCGATTTTTTTGATTTCGTCGACGGTTACTTTTTTTTCGTTGCAGTCAGGGTTGATGCCAAGAGGAGAGGCATTCAGTCCTGCAATGGGCAACAACCACCAGAGCATCATTATATTTTTCATATTACAAATATTAGCTCGCAAGACTGTGAAATTCAAACCCGCCTAAGGTCTTGAGGTCCTGCACAAGTAAGGTCAAAATCTTAACCTTTGGTTCCTAGTTTTTTACTTAATACTTTCAAAACGCTCTGACCACATAAAAGGTCCAATAATTTTTTTGAAGCGCAGATCCTTTGCCACGGGCAGGGTATCCGTGGTTGAATTTCTTTGCATTTGCAAAATGCCTAGTGGATCCAAATTATAACTGATCTCCCCACCTTCTAATGTAACTACATTTTGAAAGGAAGATTTTAGATTTTCTAGGGCGGAAAGCTTTGTTTGATCCTCAGTCCTTAATAAGTCGACATATTGAGGGAGCGCCACGATGTGGTCATCCTGCAGGCGAATTCCCACCATATTTTTAAGGTAGAGAAAGCTTTGGCTCTGGCCGGGAAGAATATAAGATACCTTGCGAACCTCATTGGTCAAAAAAATGGAGCAGGTGAGACTGTTAAGGTGCAAAATACAGAAATACTTATCGCGCATATTAAAATAATAATCTTTTAAATCCCCGCGGCTTTTGTTTAGCACTTCGGTAATGTGATTTATGATTGTGCCTTTAGTCGTGATAAAGCTGTTAGAATAATTTGGCATAAATATTTGTGAAGATGACTTGTAATACCAGCCTGGAACTCCATTGAAGTTGATCAATTTCGCATCTTTAACTTTTTCAGAGACAGTTGCGACCATGTCCTCATTTACGAAAAGTAGGCGACCGTCTTCGGTTTCTCCGAAGATACCTTCTTTGATTCCTGCCGGATATTTATTAAATCGATTTAACAACCGTGCGATGGCCCCGGCTCGAGCTTCTATTCTTATTTCTGATGGCACCGCTGGCGTGCGGGCCAGGCGAATTTGAAATTCTGTGTCAACGCCATAAGAGCCCCGGCTTTCGTAGCTTTGATCACAGGCATAGATATTTGAGTTTGATTGATCACCGTGATCGCACAGAACGTGTCCGAATCCTTCGGCATGACGACTTTCGTGAATCAAGACTTTCATGATTTCGGTCAGAGAGGAATTTATTATCATGGGACAAATGTGAACGGCCGATGTCTTCATTATCACGTAAGCCAAAGTTGTGCCACTTACACAATGAGTCGCATTTTGATTACTAAAAAATATATGGCCAATACGTTGCTTAAAAAAATCAAATGGAGGTAAATTTATGATATTAGCGTTTAATTCATCTTTCTTGTCATTAAGGGGTGGTAAATCATTGAGTGCAATCAATGCGTGTATGACTTTGTAGACGACGCTCTTAGAATCACAGAGATCGTGGGCAAAGTCAGAAATAGGCGTATTCTTGCTGTCCCACCACTGAAAGTTCTCTATAACAGAATTTGCCTTTACCTTATCTAGACAAGATTTATTTTCTGCTGCGCCAACGTGAACACAAAACAAAAGACCTATAAAAATTATACTCTTTTTCGCCAAACCATCCATTATTATGGCCCTCCCCAAAATGTCCTTAGGAT